>LNAP01000022.1_pt1 | contig 138952 bp, 126 predicted proteins | sample 602601 | NCBI WGS metagenome assembly LNAP01 (sample SAMN02440304, study PRJNA202911) | soil metagenome | biome: Subtropical and temperate rainforests or woodlands; isolation source: soil samples (1 kg each in a 20% v/v slurry with milli Q water) were... ...
GCTGGGCCTGGTGCTCGGACCCATGATGGAAGAGAACTTCCGCCGGGCCCTGCTCCTGTCCCGTGGCGACTACACCACCTTTGTGACCCGCCCCTTGTCATTGACGCTGTTGGCCATGGCGCTACTGCTGGTCATCATCGTGGCCTTGCCATCCATCAAGAAAAAACGCGAAGAAGCCTTCGTTGAAGAAGACTGACACAGTCTAGGTATTCGCCAGGCTAGGCGATAGAAACAGGGGCGCTCTTCGGGGCGCCCTTGTTTACGTCCACGCTACCTCATGCCCCCGCCAGACGTGCTTCCTGTATCACCGCTTGCGTCTTGATTGACTGTGGGCGGAGGGGTGGTAGAGGAGCTGTAACCCGCGTTGGAGTCGGACGTGCCGCGGTCGGGAGTGCATCCCGCGCCCAAGCCCGCCGACGCCAGCAATACGGTTACCGATAAAATTTTAAAAATATTCATGACAATAGCCCTCCTGTAGGCAATTGAACTGCTTCATTGCTAAAGAAAGGAAGCCGCGCAGGCGGTTTCCTTGACCTTCCCACAGCAAGCGGCGTGCCGCCGTCGCCGTCCGAAGGTCTGGACACACCACATGAATCCCCGGGAATAAAACTTGCTGCCGAACAGCAAGAAGCTGATTACTCATTAACTTGAAGAGGTGCGAAATGATTAACGGAGTCAACGGAATCACCATGCGTATCCTTGTGCTGTCGGCGCTGATCGGTTTAAGCGGGTGTGGGGGGATGACGCATCAACAGAAAAGCACGGCGGTAGGAGCCGGTGTTGGCGCGTTGGGCGGGGCCGCAATAAGCGGCGGCGGTGCCCTGGGTACACTGGGCGGTGCAGCGGTAGGCGGCGTGATCGGCCATGAGGTCGGTAAGTAAACAGGCAGGCAAATGTAGGCGGAAGCGGGTAATTTCAAGGTTCTGCCATGAGCGTAAAGGGGTATGAGTGTTGTGATAGCGCAATATTGTGCCGATTCAGCCATGAATTAGCGATAATATTGCCCCTGGTCTAGACATTCCGCCCCGATAGGATTACATTCTCGAATAGGTTTTCAAGTTCGTCGAAGTTAGTCCAATCCTGTACCAAAAACAGTACTTTTTTGCTCATCTCCGCGCCTTGACAGTCTTTTATAGGGCATATTGCTCATCTTTTTAAGGATCGCAGGAAATGGCATCAGAATTCGGTATTGTTAAATGGTTCAACAACGAAAAAGGCTTCGGCTTTATCACTCCAGAAACCGGTGGTAAAGATTTGTTCGCGCACCACACCGACATCGTCGGTACGGGCTACAAATCGCTTGAGGAAAACCAGCGCGTTTCGTACGAAACAGCTCAAGGCCCTAAAGGCCCACAAGCTAAAAACATCCAGTCGGCCTAATATAGTCATCTATATAGCTGCTTGATAAAACGCCCTCCGAATGGAGGGCGTTTTGCTTATTACGCTTTGAATTTATTGGGCGATCGCCGCCGCATCGGTGTGTGCCCGCTCTTGCGCGGGGGCTTGGGACCGATGAAGATTCAATGCCGTATTGATAATGCCGATATGGCTGAATGCCTGAGGGAAATTCCCGAGCATTCTCTTATCGAGCGGGTCGTATTGCTCGGCAAGCAAACCTACGTCGTTGCACAGGCCGGCCAGATGCTCGAATAATGCACACGCGTCTTCGTGGCGGCCCAGTAACACATACACATCGGCCAGCCAGAACGAGCAGACCAGAAAGGTTCCCTCGCCTGCCGGCAAGCCATCTTGACTAACTTCGCTATCGTAGCGAAGCAGCAAGCCGTCGCGCATCAGGTTTTTTTCAATTGCGCGAACGGTCCCCAGCACGCGGGGATCATCCGGGGGCAAAAAACCAGTCAAAGCAATATGCAGAAGGCTGGAATCCAGTGTCTTCGACCCATAGCACTGCACAAAACTGTTCAGTTCCGAATTAAATCCTTGCTGACAAACCTCGGCATGGATCTCGTCGGCAATGCGTCGGCACATATCGGAAAACTCCTGGCCGTTTTCCATGGATCGCGCCACGATGGCAATACGGTCGAACGTAACCCACGACATGACTTTGGAGTGCGTAAAATGCCGGGGCTCGGACCGGATTTCCCAAATACCCGCATCGGGCTTGCGCCACGCCTTTTCAAGAAACGGAACAATCACCTGGGCGATCGCTTCAATACGCGGGTGGCGCGGCAGATTTCCTTTAATGGCGTGCGCCATGGCGTCGGCCACCTCGCCAAACACATCCAGCTGAACCTGATGCGCGGCGGCATTGCCGATGCGCACGGGCAGCGAATGCTCGTAGCCCTGCAACCAGGGCAATTCGTATTCGGGCAAATGCCGCTCGCCAGCCAGGCCATACATGATCTGCATTTGACTGGGGTTGCCCGCGACAGAACGGGCGAGCCAGTCGCGCCAGGCTTTCGCTTCGTTGAAGTAGCCCAGGCTCATAAAGGCCAGGAGCGTCATTGTGGCGTCGCGTAGCCAGCAATAACGATAATCCCAATTGCGTTGACCGCCCAGTTGTTCCGGCAGCGACGTCGTGGGCGCGGCGACGATGCCGCCCGTGGGCATATAGGTCAATGCCTTGAGCGTGATTAACGAACGTTTTACCTGTGCGCTCCATTGTCCGACCTGAGGGCAGCGATCGGAGAATTCGTGCCAGAACTCATCGGTTTTAACCAACGCCGCCTCGGCATCGAACGGCTCATCCATTTTCTCATTCGATGGCTGATGCGTAAGCGTAAAGACCATGCGTTCACCCTGCTTGACGGAAAACGTACTGCCGGTGCGCCACCCACGCGACCGTACCGGCACGGGCGTGCGCAGTATCAGCATGTCCGGCCCGGCGACAGCCGTGACGGTGCGTGCATTGGCCTTTTCAACCCAGGGCACGGAACTGCCATAGTTGAAACGTACGACAAGGTCCATGTGGAAGGCGACGCGCCCGGTTACCCCGGTCACGATCCGTACGACGCTGGAATGATTCAGCGTCGAAGGCATGAAATCGATCAGCGTCGCTTGCCCTTCGTCGGTAACAAAGGTGGTTTCCAGCACCAGTGACCCATCGCGATAGCGGCGAGATACTTTTTTGACGGGTGATGAAGGGGCAATTTTCCAGCGGCCGTTATCTTCGCTGCCCAAAAGAGCCGTGAAGCAGGAAGGCGAGTCAAAACGGGGGAAGCAAAGCCAGTCAATCGACCCCTGGTTGGAGACCAGCGCCGCTGTCCTGCAATTGCCCAGCAACGCATAATCTTCGATTTTGACCGTCATGGATTTTCGCGCCATAAGCCAACCTCCACAGATTGCAAGTGCCGGCCAGAATGCACGCTGATCCCGCACTCAATCTGAAATGATAACGTCGAATAAGCAGCTCTAACAGAGGTAAGCGAAAAATAGCCTGGCGCTGGCTATACTGGAAGGCAGGCAACAAGGCGAGATTCTGCCATGCGGATTCAATTGGCTTCCGATTTGCATCTTGAGCATTTGCAATCGTATTTCCCTGGGGAACGGCTCATATCGCCGGCCCCGGAGGCAGATGTGCTGGTGCTGGCAGGCGATATCGCGCAGGGCACGCTGGCGATTGAGTTATTCAAGGACTGGCCGGTTCCTGTGCTTTATCTGGCCGGCAATCACGAGTTCTACGGAGCCGACCTGGGGCAGGTTCGGCGTGACCTTAAACTCGCTACGATCGACGGCACGATGCATTATCTGGACAACAGTTCGTGCTACGTGAACGGCGTCCGATTCCTGGGCACGACGCTCTGGACCGACTATCTGCTTTTCCCTCAATGGTCGCAGGCGCAGGCCATGCAAGCGGCGCAGGATGTCCTTCGGGACCATCAGCTTATTCATTGCGGCAAACAGCTATTTACACCTGAGGCAGCCCTGGCCGAGCACCGCATTTCACGCCAGTGGCTCGAACAGCAGCTCGCTACACCCTACGCCGGCAAGACCGTGGTCATTACGCACCACGCTCCCCACCCTCTTTCCATTCATCCGCGCCATGCCAACGATCCGGTGACGGCGGCATTCGTCAGCGATCTGGGCCCCCTCGTGGCTAAAGCGGATTGCTGGCTTCATGGCCACGTCCACGATTCATTCGATTATTCCGTGGGAAAATGCCGGGTGGCGAGCAACCCGCGCGGCTATGCCCTGAACAAACGCTCGGCCGCCGGATCAGCACAGTTGCTGTTTGAAAACCCGAAATTCCACCCTGCTTGCATCATTGATTTATAGCGCGGTTTTACGCCTGGAAACGGCGGGCGCATTGTAAAAGAACTATTATTGGGCAATACAGCTTATAAACACGGAGTTCACAATGCAGTTAGGCATGATTGGGCTGGGGCGCATGGGTAATGACATGACACGGCGCCTCATGAAAAAAGGTCACGAATGCGTGGTCTACGACATCCATCCCCAGGTCGTTGCCGATCTTCAGCAGGCGGGCGCCACAGGTGCCGATACGCTCGAAAAATTCGTCTCCAGCCTGTCTGCGCCGCGCGTGATCTGGCTGATGCTGCCCGCGGGCATCGTCGATCAAGAGCTTGAAAAACTGGTGCCATTGCTTCAGTCTGGCGATATCGTTATTGACGGCGGCAACTCATACTACCGTGACGACATCCGGCGCAGCGCCGAATTAAAGTCCAGCGGCATCCACTATCTTGACGTGGGCACCAGCGGCGGGGTGTTTGGTTATGAGCGCGGCTATTGCCTGATGATAGGCGGCGAGGCCGATATCGTTAAGCACATGGCGCCGATTTTCTCGGCGCTATCGCCCGGCATCGGCTCAATACCTGCGACGCAAGGTCGCAACACGCCGGGCAGTACCGCTGAACAAGGTTATCTGCACTGCGGTCCCCATGGCGCGGGCCACTTTGTGAAAATGGTCCACAACGGCATCGAATACGGCCTAATGGCGGCCTATGCCGAGGGCATGAACATCTTGCACAACGCCGACATTGGCACCCGCTCCAGCGAGGTCAACGCGGAAACCACGCCGCTGCGCAACCCGGAGTTCTATCAGTACAAATTTGATTTGCCCGAAATTACCGAGCTTTGGCGTCGCGGCAGCGTTATCGGTTCGTGGCTGCTTGACCTGACCGCCAACGCGCTGCACGATGACCCGGCCCTGAACAATTATGAAGGACGGGTGTCGGACTCGGGCGAGGGGCGCTGGACCATCATGGCGGCGATTGACGAAGCTGTACCCACCCCCGTGCTCAGTGCGGCCTTGCATACGCGATTCAGTTCGCGCGGTGAAGGCGATTTTGCCAATAAGGTATTGTCCGCCATGCGGCATCAGTTCGGAGGACACGTCGAAAAGCCGTCTTCAGAATAAGGAGGTGCATTGTGTCGACGCTCAAGTCTGACGCATTTGTTTTTTTCGGAGCAACAGGCGATTTAGCCTATAAGAAAATCTTTCCTGCCCTGCAAGCCATCGCGGCGCAGGGCGGGCTGCAGATGCCGGTCATCGGCTTGGGCCGATCTCCCTGGAGTCTTGATCAGTTTATCGCCCGGGCCCGTAGCAGCATTGAGCAGCACAGCGTGCTGAAGCCGGAAGCCTTTAAGAACCTGTGCGGCCGGCTGCAGTACATAAGCGGCGATTACAACGACGACGCCACCTTCCAGTACTTGCAGGACGCCTTGCGCGGCGCCGAGCGGCCTTTGTTTTACCTGGCCATCCCTCCGGCCATGTTCCCCGTCGTTGTCGACGCCCTGTCACGCCATGGCTGCACCCGTCACGCGCGCGTGATCGTGGAAAAGCCCTTCGGGCGCGACTTGGCCACCGCCAAGGCGCTGAACGACCTGCTCATCAAGACCTTCGCGCCATCGGATATTTTCCGCATCGATCATTTCCTGGGTAAAGAGCCTGTCCAGAATCTGCTGTATTTTCGTTTTTCCAATTCATTCGTCGAGCCGATCTGGAATCGGAATTACATCTCCAGCGTACAAATCACTCTGGCGGAATCCTTTGGCGTTCAGGGGCGCGGCGGCTTTTACGAGAGCGCCGGCGCCATACGCGACGTCGTGCAAAATCACATGCTGCAGGTGCTGGCCTTATTGAGTGCCGACATGCCTGCCGATAGCCAGGCTGAAGCCATGCGCAACGCCAAGCTTAAGGTCTTCGAGGCCATGCGTCCTATTTCGCCGGCCCAATCGGTACGCGGTCAGTTTCGGGGATATCGTGACGAAGCAGGCGTAGCGCCCGATTCCCAGGTGGAAACCTTCGTGGCGTTCTGTTTGTACATCGATAACGAGCGCTGGGCCGGCGTGCCCTTTTTTATCCGGGCGGGAAAAGAGCTTCCGATCACCGCAACCGAGGTCCTGGTCAAGCTCAAGGCGCCAGTACACACCCTCTTTGATTCACCCGGGCCCGATCAGTCCAATTACTTTCGATTCCGCATCAGCCCAGAGGTGGTTATATCGGTAGGCACCCGTGTGAAGAAACCGGGCGCGGCCATGGAAGGCGAAAGTGTCGAGCTTATCGTGTGCCAGGATCCCATGGACGACATGCCGCCCTACCAGCGTTTGCTTGGGGATGCCATCGAAGGCAATACGGCGCTGTTTGCGCGCTATGACAGCATCGAGGCCGCCTGGCGCGTCGTCACGCCGATATTGGGCGAATCAATCCCGGTTCAACCATACGAACCGCGCACCTGGGGGCCGCCTGACGCTGCCGCCATTGCCCAAAACGACGGCGGCTGGCGTGATCCCACCGCCACAGAAGGAAGTTGCGTATAAACCGCTAGCAAAGCACAAACACGGCGAGGTAACAATGAAATCGACCAGTAAGCTGCATCAACTTGGACAAAGCCTGTGGCTGGACAACATCACGCGTGAAATGCTTGATGTGGGAACCCTTCAGAATTATCGCGATAATCTCAATGTGACGGGGCTGACCTCCAATCCCACCATTTTCGACCAAGCCATACGGCATACGCAAACCTACGATGAGGCCATCGTCCAAAAGCTCAAAAAAGGGCAATCCCGCGAAGCGCTATTTTTCGAGCTGGCGCTTGAAGACCTGCGCAGGGCGGCTGCGCTGTTTGCGCCCATTTATGAAAAAACGGCCGGGATGGACGGGTGGGTTTCGCTTGAGGTCTCGCCCTTGCTCGCGCATGATGCCGACGGTACCGTAACCGAAGCCAAACGGCTGCGCGATCTCGCCCAATGCCCGAATATGTTCATTAAAATCCCCGGCACGGCGGCCGGCGTGCAGGCTATTGAGGAGTCCATTTTCGCCGGAGTTCCCGTGAACGTGACATTGCTGTTTTCCCACGATCAGTATGTCGCGGCGGCCAATGCCTATTGGCGCGGGATCGCCCGCCGCATCAAGGCGGGCCTCGATCCTCAAGTCCACTCCGTCGCTTCCCTTTTCATCAGCCGCTGGGACAAGGCCGTGGTTGGCAAGGTGCCGGCTGAACTCGCCAATCGGCTGGGCATTGCCGTCGCACAGCGGGTGTACAAAACCTATCTTGAACGGTTCTCTCTGCCCGAATGGCTAAAACTGCATAACGGCGGCGCCGCGCCTCAGCGGCTGCTGTGGGCCAGCACCGGGGTGAAAGACCCTGCGCTGCCTGAAAGTTACTATATCGAGGCGCTCGCGGCCCCCAACACCATTAACACGACCCCAGAGAAAACCCTGTTGGCCTTCGATCAACACGGAGAAGTACAAGGCGCCATGCGTGAAGACGGCGGCGACGCCGAGGCTGTTCTGGCCGAATTTGCCAAAGCGGGCGTCGATACCGGCGAGCTTGCCGCCCAACTGCAAACCGAAGGCGCCGAGGCGTTCAGCAAATCGTGGAACGATCTTATGGCGGCGATTGCCGATAAAGGCAACGCGTCGCGCAAAGCCGTCAAATCCTAACAAAGGGCATATCATGGCCCAACAGCTTCAAAACCGCCCTCTGCTGACCGCGCTTCCCGCCTGGACGGCGCTGCAGACCCATTACGAACAAATCCGGGCATGGCATTTAAGACAGCTTTTTTCCGCCGACCCCGGCCGCGGCGAGCGCCTGACCCTGGAGGCCTGCGGTTTCTACCTGGACTATTCCAAAAACAGGATCACCGACGAAACGATCGATCTGCTTGTACAGTTGGCGCAAGCCTGCATGCTCACTGAGCATATCGAAGAAATGTTCATCGGCCGCAAATTGAATGTCACGGAACAACGCGCCGTTTTGCATACGGCGCTGCGCGCGACCAAAGACCGGAAAATAGAAGTCGATGGAGTCGATGTCGTGCCCCAGGTGCATGCGGTGCTGGAAAAAATGGCCGACTTCACGCACCAGGTCCATAGCGGAAAATGGCTCGGCCACACTGGCAAGCCAGTACGCAACATCGTCAACATCGGCATCGGCGGCTCCGACCTGGGGCCTGTCATGGCCTACGAGGCGCTGCGCTATTACAGCCGTCGAGACCTGAATTTTCGTTTTGTATCCAATATCGACGGCACGGATTTCGTTGAAGCCGTGCGCGGTCTGAATGCCGACGAAACCCTGTTCATTGTGTGCTCGAAAACTTTCAAGACCCTGGAAACCCTCAGCAATGCGACGGCGGCCCGCCATTGGGTTTTGAACGCGCTTGGCGACGAAAGCGCCATTGCCCGGCATTTCGTAGCGGTGTCGAGCAACGACCGGGGCGTCGCCGAGTTCGGCATTGACGCAAACAACAGATTCAGCCTTTGGGATTGGGACGGTGGGCGCTATTCGATGGATTCCGCCATTGGACTATCGACCATGCTGGCTATCGGCGCCGATAATTTCCAGCACATGCTGGCCGGCTTTCGCGCCATGGATCAACACTTCCGTACGGCGCCGCTACGGCAAAACTTGCCGGCGATCATGGGCTTGCTGGCCATCTGGAATACGAACTTCCTGAAAACCGCCAGTGTCGCCGTCTTGCCCTATGAGCAGTATTTGGCGCGCTTTCCGGCTTATTTACAGCAACTGACCATGGAAAGCAACGGCAAGCACATCACGGTCGACGGCATTCCCGTCGATTACCAGACGGGGCCGATTTACTGGGGGGAACCCGGAACGAACGGCCAACATTCTTTTTATCAGCTCATTCATCAAGGCACCCGCCTGGTGCCTTGCGATTTTATCGGCTTTTTCGAATCGTTGAATCCGCTGGGTGAACATCACGACCTGCTCATGGCCAATCTGTTCGCCCAGTCCGAGGCCTTGGCATTCGGCAAAACCAAAGAGGAAGTCAAAGCCGAGGGCGTTTCAGACCGGCTTGCGCCGCATCGCACCTTCGAAGGCAACCGGCCCAGCAATACGTTGTTGGCGCGGCGGCTCACGCCGCAAACCCTTGGTAGCCTGGTGGCGCTCTACGAGCACAGCGTGTTCACGCAAGGCGTTATCTGGAACATCGACTCGTTCGATCAATGGGGCGTCGAGTTGGGCAAGGCGTTGGCCCAGCGCACCCTGTCCGAACTATGCAGTCCGCACGAGCCCACGCTGTCGCACGACAGCTCCAGCAACGCCTTGATTCGGCGCTATCGGGACAATCGCCGGCGAACACGGTAAACGTAAGGCGGCGCGCCCCGCCGCCGACAAATTACGCCAGCCAGGCTAATGCCGGCACGCTTGCGCGAGGCAGGAGCGGACAGACCTATGGAGCAGACAATGGAACAGCAATCCCTGGATCAGTTATGCATCAATACGCTGCGCACGCTTTCGATCGACGCGGTTCAAAAAGCGCAGTCCGGTCATCCGGGTACCCCCATGGGCATTGCGTCAGCGGCGTATTGCCTATGGCAGGGTTTTCTGCGCTACGACCCGCAGGCCCCCGACTGGCCCAATCGCGATCGCTTTGTATTGTCTGCCGGCCACGCCTGCGCCCTGCTTTATAGCCTGTTGCATGTCTGCGGGGTGAAAGACCCACCTGCGGACAAATCGCGCGATCAGGGCCTGGCCGTGACGCTGGACGACTTGAAGACATTTCGTCAGGCCGGCAGCCGTTGCAGCGGACACCCCGAATATGGGCATACCCAAGGCGTTGAAACCACCACGGGGCCGTTGGGGCAAGGGGCGGCAACCAGTGTCGGTATGGCCATGGCGCAGCGCTGGCTGGCTGCCACCTACAACCGTCCCGGATATTGCTTGTTCGACCATCGTGTTTATGCCTTATGCAGCGATGGCGACATGATGGAGGGGGTAAGCAACGAAGCGGCGTCCCTGGCCGGCCACCTTAAATTGTCCGGCCTTTGCTGGATTTACGACAGCAATCATATTTCTATCGAAGGCTCGACCCGCCTTACCTTTACAGAGGATGTCGCGGCCCGGTTTACAGCCTGCGGCTGGAACGTTCTACACGTTGGCGACGCGAACGATCTGGCGCAATTGAATCGATGCTATCAGACCTTTCTCGACACCCGCGACTGCCCCACCCTGATCATTGTGCGCAGTCATATTGGGTATGGCGCGCCGCAGAAGCAAGATAGCCGGGAGGCGCACGGCGAGCCCTTGGGCGCCGACGAAACGCGGCGGGCAAAACAGTTCTATGGTTGCGATCCCGATGTCAGTTTCGACGTGCCCGCTGGCGTGCGCGACCATTTCAGCGCCAAGTTCGGGCAGCGCGGCGCAAGCGCTCATGCGGCGTGGAAAGCCCTTTTTTCCGGCTATAAAGAACATTACCCCGACCTGGCCCGTCAAATAGAGTTGATGCAAGCGCGCAGCCTGCCCCAAGGGTGGGATTGCGATCTGCCGGCTTTCGAGGCCGATTCCAAAGGCCTGGCCACGCGCGATTCGTCAGGCCGGGTGCTCAATACGCTGGCCGCTCGCATCCCCTGGCTTCTGGGTGGTTCAGCCGATCTGTCGCCGTCGACAAAAACCGATCTGAAGGCGGAGGTTTTTGGCGATTTTCAGGGGCCCGAACCCGAGAGCCACGACGCCTCGTACAGCGGACGCAATATGCATTTCGGCCTGCGTGAGCATGCCATGTGCGCCATCGGCAACGGCCTTGGCTTATCTCGCCTTCGGCCTTATGTTTCGAGCTTTCTTGTCTTTAGCGATTACGGCCGCGCCGCGCTCCGGCTGAGCGCCATGATGGGGGTGCCGCTGATTACGATCTGGACCCACGACTCCATCAGCCTGGGCGAGGACGGCCCCACCCATCAGCCGATTGAACAACTTGCCGCTTTGCGGGCCATGCCGGGCATGCTGGTGCTGCGCCCCGCGGACGCCAATGAAGTGGTCGAGGCCTGGCGGTTGATCATGCCGCTTGAAAACAAACCCGTTTGCCTGGTGCTGACGCGCCAGGCCGTGCCCACGCTCGACCGCTCCAAGTATGCCGGCGCAAGCGGCCTGGCGCGGGGGGCTTATATTCTGGCCGATGCCCCAAACGGCAAACCCGATGTCCTGCTCATTGCCACCGGCAGCGAGGTGGCGCTTTGCGTGTCGGCTTATGAAGCACTCAAGCTCGAAGGCATCCAGGCACGCGTGGTCAGCATGCCGTCGTGGGAACTGTTCGAAGAACAAGCGCAGGAGTATCGCCATAAGGTATTGCCGAAGGACATCTTGGCCAGAGTCGCGGTTGAAGAGGCGTCTGTGTTTGGCTGGGAACGCTACACAGGGCCTGAAGGCACGATCCTGGGGATGCGCTCGTTCGGGTTGTCGGCGCCGCTCAAGACCGTAACCCGGCATTTTGGGTTCGAGGTGCAAAATGTCGTGGCGGCGGCCAAAGCGCAGATCAAGCGCCACTCGCCAATAAGCCGACTATGCTCATAAGGATAAAAAATGACTCAAGAAACCTTATCAAGCACACAAGTCAGTCCCTTGGCCGGAAAGCTTGCCCCGCCTGAGCTGCTTGTCGATGTGGACAGCTTGGTCGCCGCATACTACAGCGAGGCGCCCGACGCGTCCGATGCGCGGCAGCGTATTGCCTTCGGTACGTCGGGGCATCGGGGCTGCCCGTTCGAGCGCAGCTTTAACGAAGCGCATGTGCTGGCGATCAGCCAGGCCATTTGCCACTACCGCCAGCGCCAGGGCCTGAATGGCCCTTTGTTTATCGGCGTTGACACGCATGCGCTGTCGGGCCCGGCTTTTTCAAGCGCCTTGCAAGTCTTCGCGGCCAATGGCGTTGAGGTGATGATTGCCGCGGACGGCGAATACACGCCGACCCCGGCCGTCTCGCATGCCATCCTGACCTATAACCGTGATCGAACAACGGGCCTGGCCGATGGCATTGTCCTCACACCGTCTCACAATCCGCCCGACAACGGCGGCTACAAGTACAACCCGCCCCATGGCGGCCCCGCCGATACCCAAGTAACGGCCTGGGTGGAAAAACAGGCCAATCGCCACCTGCAGCACGGCTTGGTCGACGTGCGGCGCATTCCATTTGAAAAAGCCTTGAATGCCGCAACGACCCACCGCTACGATTTTCTCAATGCTTATGTGAACGATCTGGGCCAGGTTATTGATATGGACGTCATACGTGCGGCAAGCCTGCGCATGGCGGTTGACCCGCTTGGCGGCGCCGGGGTGCACTACTGGCCGGCCATTGCGCAGCGCTACAAACTCGACCTGGAGGTAGTCAATAGCGCGGTTGATTCGACGTTTTCTTTTGTGAGCGTGGATTGGGATGGAAAAATCCGCATGGACCCGTCTTCGTCCTACGCCATGCAAAGCCTGATCCTGCTCAAAGACCGTTTCGACATCGCCTTTGCCTGCGATACGGATCACGACCGCCACGGTATTGTCACACGCGGCAGCGGTCTTATGGAGTCCAACCATTATTTGTCCGCAGCCGTCTATTACTTGTTTGAGCACCGCCCGGGCTGGCGCCGCAGCGCCGCCATCGGAAAAACAGTGGTCAGCACCCAGTTGATCGATCGCATCAGCGCCAGTTTCGGTCGCCGATTGTACGAGGTGCCGGTGGGCTTCAAATGGTTTTCCAGCGGTTTGCTAAACGGAACACTGGGTTTTGGCTGCGAGGAAAGCGCGGGTGCCAGCTTTTTACGGCGTGACGGCACGGTTTGGACCACCGATAAAGACGGCATGGCGCCCGCCTTGCTGGCGGCTGAAATGACGGCTCGTCTGGGATACGACCCGGCGGAAGTTTACGCTCGATTGACGAGGCAATTGGGCCAGCCCTTTGCCGATAGAGTCCAGGCCACGGCTACCCCGGCCCAGAAAGAAAAACTGCTGAAGCTATCGGCACAGCAGGTTAAATCGACCACCTTGGCCGGTGAGCCCATCGACGCTGTGCTAACCCATGCGCCCGGAAACGATGCCCCGATCGGCGGCTTGAAAGTGACCACCCGAAATGGCTGGTTTGCGGCGCGCCCGTCAGGCACCGAAGACATTTACAAGGTTTACGCCGAAAGCTTTAATAACGAAACGCATTTGCAGCGACTGCTGTGCGAAGCGCAAGCCATTGTGGACGAAGCACTTGATAAGCCAGGCTAGACGGGGCGGACGGGCCGCGGCGCCCAAGCGAAGCAGAAAATCAGCAAAGACCCGGACCGGAAAGAATCCGGGGCCGGTGATGATTCTACATTTTACAGCGCACCGCGCACGTTCACGTAAAGACTGAACAAGCTCTTTCCGGCCGCCATGAAAAGCCGGTTATTGTTTTTTCCGCCAAAGCAGATATTGGCGCATCGTTCAGGCAGGTGAATATGTCCCAAAGGAACGCCCTGGTCATTGAATACCCGCACCCCGTCAAGCTCTTCGCTGCCCATGCCCCAGCCGCACCACAGGTTGCCGTCCTCGTCGCAACGAATGCCGTCGGACGTGCCTGGACCGCAATCGATCAGTATGCTCTTATTGGAAATGGATTTGCCGTCGGCCGAAACATCGTAAGCGTAGATCAAGCGATTGGGCTTGGCGCGCGAAGCGACAATGTATAGCTTGGTCTCGTCGGGTGAAAAGCACAAACCGTTGGGACACTCGACATCGGAAGCGACCACCGTGATTTCGCCCGACTGCCCGTCGATACGATAGACGTTGGCCGGCAGCTCTTGTGCGGCGGGCCGCCCCTCGTAAAAACCGAGGATCCCAAATGGCGGATCAGTAAACCAGACGGAGTTGTCCGACTTGACGATGACATCGTTAGGCGAGTTCAGCGGCTTGCCGTCAAACGAGTCGGCCAGCACGGTAATGCTGCCGTCGTATTCGGTACGGGTAACGCGGCGGCTTAAGTGTTCACACGTAACCAGACGGCCCATACGATCCCGGGTATTGCCGTTGGCCATATTGCCGCCTTGGCGGAAAACCGAAACGGCGCCATTGGTTTCATCCCATTTCATGATCTGGTCGCTGGGCACATCGCTCCATAGCAAAAAGCGGCCGTCGCCGAACCAGACAGGACCTTCGCCCCAGCGTGTTCCGCTGGCCAGCATTTCGACCGCGGTGCTGGCCAAGTGATATTTGGCAAAATCCTTGTGCAGGCTTTGAATTCTGGGGTCGGGATAGCGCTCGCTTAACTGCCACATAAATTTGTCCTCATTTTTTATTTGGTTCGGTTTAAATAGAACCATACCGCAAATCGGCTCGCCTTAACGTCAGGCGGATGACCTGTTTTGCCGCGAATACTGCATGGCAAGTACCCCCAGGCCCATCACCACACATGCCACCACAGCGCAAAACACCAGGATGGCTGGCGTTAGTCCAAGTCTGTCGGCCAATAAACCCACGCCAATGACCGGCACGGTGGCCCCCATATACGCCATCAAAAAATACGTCGACATGTTGGCCGAACGCCGGTGTTCATCGGCGCTGAGACCGGCCAGGACACCCGAGTTCATGAACCCGTAACCCTGCCCCACTCCGGTAAACAAAATGCTTGCGATAAGCGCGGGGACATTCTTCGTCGATAATCCGATGGCCAGCGTCGCCAGGGCAAACACAAAGAACGCCATGCCCAACGCCAGGCCCTTGAAGGGTGCGATATGGTGCTGACTTAGCTGAGTTATGACCGATGCCAGCACCATGAAGAAAAAAACCATGCCAATGACGGCGGGCCCTTTCCAGGGCAATAACTCTTGCAATAAAGGCGGCACCAAGGAGGCGAACAAACTGCCCACCGCAAACGTAATAAGGGCCGCCGTGCCGGCAAGAAAGAAAACCGCCCGATTGCGCCCGCCCGGTATCGCCATGCGCGGGCGTACGGAAAGGCGCGCCCGCAGGCCCACAGGCCCCTGCAGCGCGGCCCGGGACCGGACAATCAGCGCCAGCGTCATCAGCACAAGCAGCAGCATGACAAGGTAAGGCAGGACCAGGGGCGCGACGTTAGGTTGTGCGATAACGCCGCTGATGACGGTACCCATGCCAAAACCGGAGGTAATGGAAAGCGAGGTAATGACGGAAGCGAAGCGCTTGTCCTGGGTCGGGTGCGCCTCGACAATCGCCATGGCTCCCGCGGTAGTCAACATCCCGTTGGCCAAACCGATGATGGCACGCGCCCCGATCAGCATCGCCGGGCCTTCCGCCCCGGTGGATAACAACATGCCGACGCCAATCATCAGCAAAGCGGCGACGATGACGCGAAAGCGGCCAAAGGTTTCCGACACGCGGCCCAGACAAAGCAGGGACACCATGACTCCGCCCATATAGGCGGCAAAAATATAGCTTAATGAACTTGGGGGAATGTGCCATGCAGCCTGGTAGAGCGGATACAGCGGCGTGGGCATCGACGCTGTTGAAATACCCAGCCCCAATGCCAGCGTAACCCCGATGAAGGCGCTCCAGCGATCAATAAGTTTCTTGATGATGTGCCTCGTTCATGTCACTGACGCGAACCGCAAGTATAGCCCCGGGCCTTGCCTGCGGTTGACGCTCGCCTGCGATGTACTTATCATCAAGAAACTACATTGATATCACTTCAGGAGCAGCACAGTGAAAGGTTTCGTTCAGGACATCGAAAAACTAACCGTTGAAAACAACGATTTTCGCCAGGTTCTTTATACCGGAAAGTACCTTCAATTGGTGCTTATGGCGTTAAAGCCCGGCGAGGAAATTGGCGCCGAAGTGCACGAAGACCATGATCAATTCTTCCGCGTGGAATCGGGCGAAGGCCAGGTTCTTATCGACGACAACACTTACCCAATCAAAGACGACGACGCCATCATCGTGCCGGCCGGAGCCCGCCATAACGTAATCAATACAGGAACGCAGCCGCTTAAGTTCTACACGCTGTATGGCCCGCCCGAGCATCGCCATGGCGTGGTCCATGCCACCAAAGCCCAGGCTGACGCCTCAGAAGAGCATTTCGACGGTAAAACCAGCGAATAAACCGGCTTTGCGGCATTTGCACACGGCGCTGCCAATGCCGCAAGCAGGAACAAAGGCTAATCGACATGTGCCCGCCCTGCCGGGCGACCTGCACAAAAAAACGAATCAAGTTGTCATGCCGGCCAGGCTCATGATCAGCCGAAGGGCGTAGGCGATGGCCGCCAGCGCGGCGATGCTAATCACCCAGATGGCAATCAGCCACCCGAAGCGTTTCCCCCACCGCCGCAATCGCTCGCCCGGCGCACAGTGCATCAGTGATACCCGTCCCCGGCTTTGACCTTGCCTCGAAACACGTAATAAGACCACGCCGTATACATAAGAATAAACGGTACGATAAGCAGCGCGCCGACCAGCGCAAAGCCCTGGCTTTGCGCTGGTCCGGCCGCCTGCCAGATATCGATATCGGGTGGAATGATGTTGGGCCAGATGCTGATTCCCAGGCCGCTATACCCCAGAAAAATCAGAATCAAGGTAAACACGAATGGCCCTGCATGCGGATCATTGTCCAGCGCGCGCAATAAAGAAAAAGTGGTCAGCAAGACCAGTATCGGAACGGGAGCAAACCAGAACAGATTCGGCAGGCTGAACCAGCGTTCGGCAATGGCGCTATGGGCCATCGGGGTCCAGACGCTGATCACCACGATGACCGCCAATAAAATCAGCGCAAGCGGGCGAGCCAGTCGCCGCATGCGATCTTGCAGCAGGCCTTCTGTTTTGAAAATCAGCCACGTGGACCCTAACAAGGCATAGGCCACGATCAAGCCCAGGCCGGTAAACAGGGCGAATGGCGTCAGCCACCCCAAGGGGCCGCCTGTATACACGTTGTTGACGACGTCCAGGCCTTCCAGATAAGCGCCCAGGGTAACGCCTTGAAAAAAGGTCGCGACGATCGATCCGCCGATGAAGGCCTTGTCCCACCAGTGTCGGCTGCGCTCATGCGATTTAAAGCGGAACTCGAACGCAACTCCCCTGAAAATCAGCCCGAGCAACATGAAGACCAAAGGCAGCATGAAGGCATGCAGGATAACGGCGTAGGCCAGCGGAAATGCCGCCAATAGCCCCGCTCCGCCCAGAACCAGCCAGGTCTCGTTGCCGTCCCAGACGGGAGCGACCGTATTCATCATGACATCGCGGTCTTCCTTATCTTGATTGAACAGATACAGAATTCCTATGCCCAGATCGAAGCCGTCCATGATCACATACATCAGGATGCCGAAAAGAATGATAATCGCCCACAATAACGCCAGATCAATGCCCATTTGAGCCTCCTGGAACGGCTTCGGTTGTATCGTCGTCCATGGCGGCGGACATCGGCCGACTGGGGGTGCGCGGCATGCCCGGCCCGCCTTCCACTTCAAAGTCGCCTTCGTGCGGCTGCGGGCCCTTGCGTATGAGATGCAGCACATACACAATGCCGGCGCCGAACAGCACGAAATAAACCAGAACGAACAGCGCCAGCGTAATGCCGACCTCAAGCGCTCCGTGGGGCGTTACGCCATCGGCCGTACGCATGACCCCATATACGATCCAGGGCTGGCGCCCGACCTCGGTGGTGATCCAGCCCGCCAGCAGCGCGATCAGGCCGCTGGCCCCCATAGACAAGGTAAAGCGCGCCAAGCCCGGCGAATCGTACAACCGGCCTTTCCATCGCGCCCAGGCCGACCACAGCCCCAGCGCAATCATCAGCAAGCCCAGGCCGACCATAATGCGAAACGACCAGAACACGATGGTTGCATTGGGCCGGTCTTCTTTGGCGAACTCTTTTAAGCCGGCAAATTGACCGTCCCAGCTATGGGTCAAAATCAGACTGCCCAGGCGCGGCACTTCAATAGCAAAATGGTTTTTCTCTTGCTCCATATCGGGCCAGCCGAACAAGGTCAGCGGAACGCCTTGACCCGGTTCGTTCTGCCAGTGCCCTTCAATGGCAGCGATCTTGGCCGGTTGATGCTGCAAGGTGTTCAGGCCGTGAAAATCACCGATAACGGCTTGCAGCGGCGCTACCAGCAGAATCATCCACATGGCCATGGACAGCATGAGGCGCACCGGCGCGTTATTGTTTTTTCGTAAAAGATGCCAGGCGGCCGACGCGCCCACCATCAGCGCCGTGGCTAAAAATGCCGCGACGACCATATGCGCCAGGCGATAGGGAAAGGAAGGATTGAAAATGACCGCGAACCAGTCCACCGGAACGACCCGGCCATTGATGATTTCGTATCCGGCCGGGGTCTGCATCCAGCTATTTGATGCCAGTATCCAGGTCGCCGAGATGAGTGTGCCCAGCGCCACCATGACGGTGGCAAAGAAATGCAAGGCGGGACCAACACGCGTCCAGCCGAAAAGCATGACGCCAAGAAAACCGGCCTCCAGGAAAAATGCCGTCAACACTTCGTAGGCCAGAAGCGGCCCCGTCACCCCGCCTGCAAACTCGGAAAAGAAACTCCAGTTCGTACCGAACTGATAAGCCATGACCAGCCCCGAGACCACGCCCATGCCAAAATTGACAGCAAAAATCTTGATCCAGAAGTGGTAGAGATCCCGGTAAACGGTATTTTTGGTTTTAAGCCAGCAGGCCTCGAGAACGGCCAGATAGCTGGCCAGGCCTATGGTGATCGCCGGGAAAATAATATGAAAGGAAATGGTGAACGCAAATTGAATACGGGCTAGCAAGAGTGCATCGACATCCATTCATTTTCCCCTTTTCTGGGTCTGGCACGAAAAACGCCAAGGCTTCTTTATGCCGACAGGCAATAAATGATACCCCACCCTAGCCGCGGGATGACGGTGTGGATACAAAATGAAATGCTTGTGCTCTGAGCGTTTACTGCTGTTGGAACCGGTCGAAATGGCGCTCGGTGAATACCTGCTGATTCGTCACCTCGGTTACCCGCGCGCCGGGCGGGCCTGTATGCAGCCAGGACAGCATGCGATCCACTTGGTCGATTTCGCCTTGAAGCAACGCTTCTACCGAGCCGTCGTCAAGGTTGCGCACCCATCCGGTGACCTTGAGCCGATGAGCCTGGCGAACGGCGGCGGCCCGAAAGCCGACGCCTTGCACGCGGCCGGCAATGCGCACGGATAACGTTTCGATGGAATGATTAGGAGGAAGATTCTGCATACGTTTGTGCGCCGGCACCCGATGTTCTTAGCCAGCGTGTTTCTTTACCCAGGCTACGTAGCTGTCCATCCAGCCTTGCAAGAAATTGATGCTATCCGGGCCGATGTTTCCCGCTTCGTCAAACAAACCTTCTTTGGCCTGTAAAAAAACCTCAGGCTGACCCATGGTGGGCGCATCCAGGTACGCCAGGACATTACGCAAGTGCTGTTGCGCCAAGGCCGTGCCGATGGCTCCGACCGATACGCCCAACACCCCCGCCGGCTTGCCAGCCCAAGCGTTTTGCCCGTATGGCCGCGAGGCATGATCGATGGCGTTTTTTAAAACGCCGGGCATGGATCGGTTGTACTCGGCGGTGACGAACAACAGCCCTTGTGAGGCGGATATTTCGCTTTTGACGCGCTTGACCGCATCGGCCTGGGCAGCGTCATCGTCTTGATTATAAAGAGGCAAATCGCTGATGTTGATGTGCTTGAACGAAAACTCGGACGGCGCGAGCCGGACGAGGGCATTGGCCAGTTTTTTATTGAACGAATCACGCCGCAAGCTGCCGACCACCACCGCAATCTGATACTGATTCATGTAGATCTCCGTAAACATTCAGATGACTTTTTACTATACCTGAAAGCCCGCTTGGCGTTAACGGATTTGTCGTTTTCGTCTTTTGATATTTTCTTGATATTTTTTTTAGATTTGTTTGTTGCGCCGCGCTCTATCTTACGTCTGCGCGGTGATCCATGGACATCCACTCCGGTTGTGACGACGCCGCCGCTTAACTCTGGCGTCTTGCAAAAAAGGTGGAGTTTTCATGAACACCCTTTCCCCCCAATGGCTCACAGGCATGCCCATCGCGAATCCGCCCGTGCTGTCCATTGTTATTCCCGTTTATAACGAACGCCCGGTCCTGCCCATGCTCTATGAGCGGCTAAGGCACGTCCTTGATCCGCTCCGGATCGCTTACGAGCTGGTCATGATCGATGACGGAAGCCGGGATGGCAGCGGACAGTATCTCGTGGACCTGGCCGCCACCACGCCCTCGCTCAAGGTGGTGCGCTTAAGCCGCAACTTCGGCAAAGAAGCCGCCCTGACCGCCGGGCTGGCCCAAACCGATGGCGATGCCGTCATTATCCTGGACGCGGATTTACAAGACCCGCCCGAGTTGATCCCGGCCATGCTGGAGCAATGGCGCGCCGGAGCCGATGTTGTGTGCATGCGTCGGCGCACCCGGGCGGGCGAAACACCGTTCAAAAAGCTAAGCGCCCATTTGTTTTATCGCTTGCTTAACCGCATCAGCGACGTCGACATCCCCGAAGACACCGGCGATTTTCGGTTGATGAGCCGCCAGGCCGTCGACGCCATCAACCAGTTGCCCGAACGCAACCGGTATATGAAAGGCCTTTTTGCCTGGGTCGGCTTGCCCACCTATGTCATGGAATACGATCGCGCGCCGCGTGCGGCGGGCACGACCAAGTGGGATTTTCTCGGTCTGATGACTCTTGCCTTTGAAGGCATTACATCGTTTTCAGTTGCGCCCCTTCGGCTGGCCATGGTGGCGGGCGCGCTCACCGCGTTGGCGGGCATACTCTTTGGCATCTGGATTGTGGCTAAAACCCTGGTTCTGGGCGACCCGGTGCAAGGCTATCCCTCGATGATTTCCGTCATGACCTTCCTGGGCGGCGTCCAGTTGATCTCTATTGGCCTGCTGGGCGAATACGTGGGCAAAACCTACTTTGAAGCCAAGCAGCGCCCCATTTACCTCATTCGCGACGTCGTGCACAACCGTATGGCGCGCCACGATTCGTCCATTGAAAAGGGCAAGTTCCATGTTGCGTCGAATTAATTTGTGGTGGGTGCTGTGCGCCATTCTTTGTTTACCGTTGCTCTCCATGGCGGTGTTCCCTTTAGCCGATACCTCGGAACCTCGTTATGCCGAGATCGCGCGCCTCATGGCAACCAGCGGCGACTGGATCACCCCCTGGTTCGAACCGGGCATACCCTTTTGGGGGAAACCGCCTTTGTCTTTCTGGGCCGAAGCGCTGTCATTCAAGTTGTTTGGCGTTAGCGAATTTACCGCACGCCTGCCGTCCTGGCTGATCACATTGGCCACCATCGGACTCATCATCAGCTACGCCCGCGCCTACTTCAATGAACGCACGGCCAAGTTGGCCGCCATCATCTACGCTTCTTGCGCACTGATTTATATTTCATCCGCGGCAGTACTGACCGATCCCTTCCTTGCTTTCGGCACGACCTGGGCCATGACGGGCCTGGTCATGGCGGCGAAAAAGCCCACGCCATTCTGGCGCTATAGTTTTTTCATGGGCCTGGCCGTCGGTTTACTGGCTAAAGGCCCGCTGGCGCTGGTGTTGGTCGGCGGGGCTGCCGTGCCCTGGCTTTTCTTGCACAAACCGGCACGCGCCTTGTTGAAGGCCCTGCCCTGGGGACGCGGCTTGCTCTTGACCGCAGCACTAAGCCTGCCTTGGTATATCGCAGCGGAAATCAAGACACCCGGTTTCCTTAATTACTTCATCGTGGGCGAGCACTTTCTGCGTTTTGTCGACCCGCACTGGAAGGGGGATTTATATGGCACGCCCCACTCGCGCGCATACGGCACCATTTGGTATTACTGGATACAAGCAAGCTTTCCATGGGGACTGATTGCCATTGCCCTGCTGGCGCGTGCTGCCTTCAATGTGCGCCAACGCCCAGCCCTGGCCGCCGCACTGCGCCGGCCCGAAATTTCATACTTGCTGGCATGGTCTCTTTTCACGCCTGTGTTTTTTACCTTGGCGGGCAATATTTTGTGGACCTACTTGCTGCCAGCGCTGGCACCATTCAGTATTTTGTTGGCCGCCGCCTTGCCAAACACGCTGAAGGACGGGACCTCCTTTCGCAGCCCGCTGTGGCTGGCAGGCGTGACGCCCGTGGTTGCCACGGTGCTTACTTTGGCGGTCATGGTCCGACCCGACCTGGTTAAAACCGAACAAGGCCTTGTGTATTATGCTAAACAAACCATGCAAGATCAGGAGCGATTGCTTTTTGTGGACAAACGACCTTTCTCAGCGCGTTTTTATTCCCGAGGCACGGCAGAGCTGGTGCCGTTTAGCGAAATACCCCAGATACTGGCGGGTTCAGCCGGTGTTTACCTGGCTGTGCCCAAAGATCTCATGGCGCAAGTAAGCAAAGACTTGCCCAGCCCCATGATACAAAAGTACCAAGATCGCCGATATGTGCTGATCTTCGTTCCGCCGCGACACCGCCTTGCGGCGGCCAACGATGTCCTGCCGGCATCGACACCGGGACATGCCATTCAATGAGCCAACTCGATCGCATTCGCTTATTGATTGTCGAAGATCATATTGGCCTGGCCGAAAATTTGTTTGAATTTTTCGGCGATACGCGCTACGTCCTGGATTTTGCTTCCGACGGCCTGACCGCCTTGCACCTGGTGTCGACCAATCAATATGACGTTATCGTGCTGGACGTGATGTTGCCCGGCCTGTCGGGCTTCGAGCTGTGCCGGCGCATCCGTGTCGACATCCACTGTTCAACGCCTGTCATCATGATGACGGCCAAAGACCAAATTGACGACAAGATGACCGGGTTTCGTCAGGGCGCCGACGACTATCTGGTCAAGCCTTTCGATTTGCGCGAACTGCAGCTTAGGGTTGACGCCTTGCACCGACGCCAGGCACACCCCAAAACGCCGCTTTTGCAGGCGTCTGGCTTAACTTTCGACCCCGGAACGCTCGAGGTGCATACGGCCGATGGACAGGGGCTGGAGCTGTCGGGCACCGCCGCGCGTATTTTCGAGCTTTTAATCAAGGCTTATCCCGACTTTATTTCGTATGAGCAATTGCGCGACCACGTCTGGGGCGAGCGCGAAGCGGACATGAATACCTTGCGCACGCACGTTTATGCCTTGCGCAAGCAATTGCAGGACCGTTTTGGCATGCCTTTGATTAAAACACTGCACGGACGCGGTTATCGCCTGATCCCGCCCAATCAAAATTAGCCTATGAAATCCATTTCAAAACGTATTCATCGCGCTATTTTTTTGATCAGCCTGATCAGCATTACCGTCATGGTGCTGACTATCATGATAGTCAATGAAGACCTTGAGCACACCATGCTTCAGGTGGAGTTCGCCGAAGAGCGCAATTTTTTTCTCGGACGTCAAGACAAGAGCGTATCGGCGTTCTGGGAAACCGCAAACCTTACCGTTGTTTATTTGCCCGCTGGCACGCCCTCGCCATCCAATATGCCCGTGGTGTTCAAGGGCCTGGCGCCTGTGTTTAGCGGTGAAATTACCCGGGGAGCCAATACTTATCTTGTCGCCATAGGCCCTACCGACTCCGGCCATCTTTATATAGCCAAGAACATCACCCATTTCGAAGACCGTGAATCGCTCTTCATGGCCACGCTGGGCGTCATTATCGGGGGCATGGTGCTGTTGACGCTTTTTCTGGCCGTGTTCAGCAGCCGGCGCATCGTAAACCCGCTGCGCCGGCTGTCTGAGGAAATAAGCGCCGTCCCCGTGGGCCAGAACATGCCCCGGCTGTCCGTCAACTATCAGGACACCGAGCTTTATACCGTGGCGGAAACCTTTAACCGGTTTCTCGACGAGCTGGAATCCTTCGTCAAGCGCGAACAGTCATTGCTGAACCTGGCCAGTCACGAATTGCGCACGCCCATCGCCGTTATTTCCGGCGCGCTCGATATCGTGGAGCAGCGAGGTCACTTGAGCGACGCGGATAGGACCACCATTGCCCGCATTCGGCGCGCAACCGATGAAATGGGCGCCAATATCAATATGCTTCTTAACCTGGCCCGCCGAAACACCGCCAGCGCACCCAAAGAAAATGTGTCTCTTCATACGCTGGCAGAACAGGTTGTGGCGGACCTGGACGCGCTTTACAGTGCAAAGCAACGGGTCACGGTGATCGCGAATGAGCCCGTCGAGGTTTTCGCCGACCCTGCCATGGCAAAAATGCTGCTGCGCAATCTGATTCAAAACGCCCTGCAACATACAACCCACCCCATAGAGCTGCGCTTAAGCCCCGGTTTGATCCAGGTCGTCGACGGCGGAGCCGGGCTGAGTGCCGAACAACAAAGCATATTGCGGGGCGACAAACGCTTGCCCCAGAACCCGTCATCGCTGGGCGGCCTGGGCTTATACATTGTCACGCTCATGTGCGAGCGACTGCAATGGCAGCTTGACATCGCGGCAAGCACCCTGAGCGGGACGGTGATTCATGTCCACACCCAACCGCGGAACGATCGCGCTTCCGCTATAAACGGAGAAGCCTAGGGTTTTCTTGATCAAGATCAACGGCTGAAAATCTCCGCCGGGCTATGCTTTCCCCATGCGAACACACTCATTTTTTAGGGGAAAGTAATATGAAGGCATTGATGGTTTTGCTGTCGGCCATAGCGCTGGGATTTAGCTCGCCCGCGCTGTCGGCGGATCCTCCGCCCAATACCGCCAAGGGCAGCGTAACGTACGTGCCCGACATCACCTTTACGCTGCGCACCGACATTGCCGATGGCAAACTGGTGTTTATCGGTGAAACCGGCACAATCAAAGGCATCGTCAACCCCGATCTGAAGGTTCCGGAAAACTCCGTGGTTCAGATCAACCTGGTTAACGGTGATGGCGCCATCCACGATATCGCCATCCCAGATTTCGGCGCCAAGTCCGACCATTTGGCGGGCAAAGGGGCTTCCACGGCCATCGTCCTGCGCGCCAATAAAAACGGCACGTTCGAATACCTTTGCACCCTGCCCGGCCACAAAGCAGCCGGCATGTTCGGCAAGCTTATTGTCGGCGAGCCTCAGGCAAAGGCTGCCAGCACGGCCATCGACGTTGCACAAGACCCTAGCGCCGTGGGCACACCCGTTGGCAAGCGCGGTCCCAAGCACGTCACTTTCGATCTCGAAACAACCGAGGTTGAAGGTCAACTGACCGATGGCAGCACCTATAAATACTGGACGTTCAACAATAAGGTCCCTGGCCCGATGTTGCGCGCACGCGTGGGCGACACCATTACAATCAATCTTGCCAACGCCAAAGAAGCCACCCATATTCATTCGGTCGACTTCCATTCGGTGACCGGCCCGGGCGGCGGCGCGGCGGTGACGCAAGTGGCTCCCGGACAAACGAAAAGCTTCACGTTCAAGGCGCTACACCCTGGCGTATTCGTCTACCACTGCGCAACACCCATGATTGCCCAGCACATTTCCAATGGCATGTACGGCATGATCCTGATTGAGCCCGAGGGCGGCATGCCGGCCGTGGACAAAGAGTTCTACGTTATGCAAGGCGAGCTTTACACCGCCCAGCGCCATGGTTCTAGCGGCCTGCAAGAGTTTTCGCTGGAAAAACTGCTTGATGAAAATCCCGAGCATCTGATGTTCAACGGCACGATGAATGCACTGACCAAAACCTACAACATGGAATCAAACGTGGGCGACAACGTGCGTATTTATTTTGGTGTCGGCGGCCCTAACCTGGCCTCCAGCTTCCATCTTATCGGCGAAGTATTCGACAAGGTGTACCCGCACGCATCGTTTACCTCGGCTCCCCTCACCGACGTGCAGACCACGCTGGTCCCTCCGGGCGGCGCTACGGTTGTCGAGTTCAAAACCGATTATCCGGGCCGCTACATCCTGGTCGACCATGCACTGTCGCGTCTGGAAAAAGGCCTTGCGGGATTCCTGACCGTTAAAGGCAAGGCAGATCCAAGCATCTTCGATTCCAAAGAAAAAATAGATCACGCCTCTGGCCACTAAGTCACCACGAAGCAACGACCAAATTGGGCGCCTGAACGGCGCCCAATTTGCTTACCTTCGCAGCGAAAGCCCATCGCGGCGCGTAGGACGGCTCAAGGGCCCCTGTGCGGTGTGCCTTGGCCCAGGGTGGCCAAGTCGTTCAATATGGGACAGTCCGGACGACTGTCGCCATGGCAGCACTGCGCCAGATGCTCCAGCTGATCCCGGATCGATTGCAGCTTCAGGATGTCTTGATCAAGTTCATCGATATAGCGGCGAGCGAGCTTTTTCACATCGCTGCTTTTTCGGTCTTTATCTTCCCATAAGCCGATCAGCGTCCTGATGCGCTCCAGCGAAAAGCCCAGATCGCGCGAGCGCTTCACAAACCGCAGTGTTTGCACCTCGGCGTCGCTGTATTGCCGATAGCCCGACTCGGTTCGACGGACCGTTGAAATCAGGCCTATGCTTTCGTAATAGCGGATCATCTTGGGCGTGACCCCCGATGCGCTGGCGGCTTGACCGATATTCATGGCGAAATGCTCCGGCATTAATTTAGACGACATGTCCTTACATGGCAGACCGGAAAACGGACCTGCCCGATTTTCACCAGTATAGAGCTTGCCATTATGTCAAGGTCCATTCTTTATCGCGCTGGACGCAAACGCCTAGTACGCCTAGTGGCAATCGGGAATGTTTTGATCTAGGTAGACCTCGAACGCAATATCGCGCGCCCGGGTTTTATTCAGATCGGCCAGATAGCGCTGGGCTTTCCATTGGCTGGCAGCCTGAGTCAGGCGCTGAACCATCACATGGTCTTGCGCGGGTACGGCAAAAACCAGCGGCACGCGGCTATTGCTGGACAAGCGCGCCGAAAACTTCTTCCATTCAGGCAGTTTGAGCAATTCGTTTAGCATGGCGCTATCGTGCACGGCCGCGTCGCAGCGCCCGGTGCGTAGGGCAAGCAATACATCCGCCGGCGCGGCAAACAACGCTTCGACCGCTCCATACTGGCGCGCCATGGAGCCGGCATAGGGACTGCCTTCCGACAGGCAAACCTTGCGCCCTTGCAACTGCGTCCATGTTTTGATTTGAGTGTCGCTGCGCATGATCGCCATGGGGCTGAGCACATAGCCGGTAGGTACGACAGTCGCGCCAGGATAGTCGTGCTCGATGCTCTGGGCTGTGCCCAGCACCACATCAGGCACAGCGCCACGCCGAACGGGCAAACGGCCAGCGGGGGCCGCCGCGATGGTTTCCAGTTGTGCGCCCAGGCGCTGCGCAACTTGCCCGGCCAGCTCGGTTTCGACGGTTTCCGGTGTTCGTACCTTGGAGCCGCCCACAAAAGGCGGAATCACATGCCCCACCCCAACGAGCAAATTCGCTTTCTGCGCAGGCGGTTCGGCCGCCGCAACCGACAGCCACCCTCCCGAACAAATCAGCGCCCCAGCCAGCCCGCACAAAAAACGTGAAATAGTCATTGACGCTCCCGCGCTAAAAATCAAACGTATTGGTAATGCAGTAAACGACGTTTCAGGTTTTCAAGAATGACTTGGTCAATCAGGGTGGCCAGGATGGCAATGGTCAGAATATTGCTCATGACCCCGACCATATCGGCGGTTTCACCGGCATAGGCCAGCGAGCGCCCCAGGCCCTGCCCGAAGCCAATCAGCATTTCAGCCGAAATCAGCGCGCGCCAGGCATTGCCGAATGCCAATTGAGCGCCGGTAATCAGCTCCGGCATGACCGCCGGCAAATACACGTGCTTGACCATATTCCAGCGGCTCGCGCCCATGACGCGGCCCGCCGATACGTGCACATGCAATACGCTTTCCGTGGCGTTCATAACCGAGAGCGCAGCCGGGAAAAAGGCCGCCAGCGCAATCACCACGATAATCGGCATATTCCCGAAGCCCATCATGATGAGAAAGAGCGGCACCCACGCAATCGAGGGAATCGATTGCAAAATGATGATGACCGACTTCAGGACTTCGCGGAAAAAGAACAATATTCCGCCCGCCAGGCCAAACCCGATCCCGAACAGCAAAGCAAAGCCATAGCCAAACCCCAGGCGGCTTAAGCTGTTGGACAGTACCGCATGAAATTCGGCCGTCTGGACTTCTTCCCACAAGCGCATCAGCACAGTCGGCACGCCGGGCATAAGAAAATCGGGCAGGGACCAAGCCGCCGCTTGCCAAAACAGCAAAATGGAAAGTATCGCCACCACCATAGCGAGTTGTTTTTTGTATCCGGAAAGACGATTGGGCTTGCTCATGAGTGCTTCAAAGTATGATGGCCGGATCGTTTTCCGGCCATCATTGATAGGGGGAAGTGAAACGGCTTTTGAAACGAAAGGCTTGTGCCAGTGATACCGTCTCGAAATACCGCGTCAACTGCTTATATTTTATAGCTGGCGGGTTTTCTGCCACTCAAGGTCGACAATGGTATTGACCAAAAAGGGCGATCCGTCCTTGGTTTTAAGCGCACCCTGCTCTTGCATGATGTCGGCGATCTCTTGCATGCGCGTCAATTCTTCAGGCGTCAGCAGTGGGCTGAAGGTCTGGCTTTTGATGGCGTCGCGAATGATGTCCTCGCGGGGCACATCGCCGTTTTTCAAGGTTTTCAGGGTAGGCTCCGAAATAAAGTAGCCGGCGATAAGCTTGGCTGCCTCTTCTGGCTTGCTTTGCATCAAGTCAATGGCTTCGCGTTGCGCATCCAAAGACTTCCAGACGCCTTCCTTATTCTTTTTCAGCGTTTCACCCGAGGTAATGACAACCATGCACGGAAAAGGCCATACTTCGCCGATCTCGTAAATTTGTTTGACCGGGGCAATCAGCTTGGCAATACTGGCTTGCGGCTCGAACAGAAACGCCGCATCGACGCGTTTGCCCACCAGCGATTGCACGGCCACTTGGGGGCTGACACCCATGATCGTCAGATCGTCGGGTTTCAAGCCGGCATTTTTAAGGACGACGCCTCGTAAAACCGTGTCGGCCGTACTGCCCTCTTTTTGCGAAGCCAGCGAATGCCCTTTCAAATCGGCAACGCTGTCAATGCCGGTGTCGTCGCGCACGACAATCGCATGGTAGCCATGCTGAGCGCCGCCCACCACCTTAAGATCCGCCCCTTTGGACGACCAGGAGGCGGCATTGGTGAACCCAAGGACGCCGGTATCGAGCTGGCCGCCCACGATGGCTTTAATCAAGTCCGTGCCGGACTTGAACTCAACCAGTTCGACATCCAGGCCATGCTTCTGGTAGAGGCCTCCTTCGTAGGCCGCAATGACCTGGGCATCGTCCATGACGCGCAAGTAACCGACCTTGAATTTTTCGGCGGCCAGGGCCGAGCTGCTCAGTGCGATAGCGGCCAGTGCGGGCACTAATAAACGCAGGACTTTCATGCTTCTACTTCCTCTGGTAATTGAATGGCTTCGTCATGCCCGGCCTGGATTCCGAGCAAACTCAGAATCTCGCGGCGCATGGCGGAAAATTCGGACAAATCGTGTGTTTTTTCGTGATGCGCCAGGTTGAACTCTTTAAGCACAGTCGCCGGGCGCGAACTGAACACCAAAATGCGGTCAGCTAAAAACAACGCTTCATCGACATCGTGGGTAACCAACAGTACGGTTGGGCGCGCCTCGCGTATCAGTTGACGCAGTGCGTCTTGCAGCGTCATCCGGGTCAGGGCGTCGAGCGCGCCAAAAGGCTCGTCCAGCAGCAAGGCCTTGGGGCTGGATATGAAGGCGCGCGCCAACGCGGCGCGCTGGCGCATGCCGCCAGACACCTGATGCGGGTAATAGTCTTCAAAACCCTTGAGGTTTACCTTTTCCAGCCACAGACATGCCTGCTTGTGGGCCTGCGCTTTATCGATTTTCTGGAACTCGAGCGCCAGCGCCACATTTCGAACCAACGTCAGCCAGGGATAAAGCGCATTTTCCTGAAACATGAGTGTGCGTTCGGGATGGGGACCATTGACCGGTTTGCCGTCGGCCAGCATTTGCCCCGCCGTCGGCTGTTCAAGCCCTGCCGCAATATGGAGCAAGGTCGACTTGCCGCAGCCGGATGGCCCCACCAGCGCAACCAGCTCGCCGTCCTGTATGTCGCGACTGAAATCGTCGACGACGTGGAGCTCGGAAAAATGTTTTTTAATATGCTGGAAGGAAAGCTTCATTGCCGCTCGATCTTTCGGTGGTATTTCTGGGGGTTGAACGTGTGAAAAAAATGCAGAACGGAAATCGAGCACAAGTTCTTTATGCGCTCTGGCGTACTGAGTCGACGCTCAATACTCGTTTTACATATATGCACTTTACCGACCGGAGAAATGGCATACAACGATTTTTAATCGCTATGTATATGCGATTTAGTAATATAGCGTGGCCTCCCACCTTCAGGCCGAAGCGAAACTGGCGCTCTTTTGGGGCGAAACGAGCATATGCTGTATTTCTTGTGCCGACACGGGCTTGCTGAAGAAATAGCCTTGCATCTCGTCGCAATTGTTTGCCCGCAGAAAGTCCAATTGCTCGTTGGTTTCCACGCCCTCAGCAATCACCTTGAGGTTGAGCGTATGTCCAAGCGCGATCATGGCCTTGGCAATCGCCCGGTCGTTCTGGTCCGTCGAGATATTCGACATGAAGGAGCGGTCGATTTTCAAACGCGTCAGCGGAAATGACTTCAAGGCGCTTAAACTGGAATAGCCGGTGCCGAAATCGTCAATGGCAAGCTTTACGCCCATGGCCTCGAGTTCGCGCATCGTCGCAACCGCCTGTTGCGCATCATGCATGATCATGCTTTCGGTGAGTTCGAGCTCAAGATAATGGGGCTCAAGGCCGGAAGTTTCCAAGGCGTGCGCCACTCGGCTGGCCAGGTCCAGGCTCCTGAACTGGCGCGCCGAGACATTGACCGACATGGTGCCCGCCGGCATGCCGGCATCGTGCCACGCCTTGTTTTGCACACAGGCGGTATGAAGGACCCAGTCGCCAATCGGAACGATCAGGCCGCTGTCCTCCGCCAGCGGGATAAACTCCGCCGGCGAAATCAGGCCCAACTCAGGATGCTCCCAGCGCAGCAAGGCTTCGACACCGAAGATGGTTCCGGACCTCAGGTCGATCTGAGGCTGATACACCAGAAAAAACTCGTTCTCGGCCAGCGCACGGCGCAAGCCATCCTGCAATTCCAGCTTTTCACGCATTCTTGCGTTCATTTCATTGGTGTAGAACTGATAGTTGTCGCGTCCCAGCTCTTTGGCTCGATACATGGCTACGTCGGCATTCATCAACAAGGTGCTCGGGTCGGCGCCATCGGCCGGATAGGTTGCCAACCCCATACTGCAGGTAATCTGCAGCGTATGCTGCGCCAGCTCGATGGGCCGCGATACGGTTTCGTGGATTTTTTGCAACACGCTGGTGGTTGATCCCGGCCGTTGATCCTGGTCGAACAGGACGACAACGAATTCGTCGCCACCCAGACGCACGACGGTATCCATTTGACGCACACATCGCGACAGGCGATCTGCAATGGCCTTTAGCAATTCGTCGCCTACGCTATGACCCAGACTGTCGTTAACCAGTTTGAAGTGATCGAGGTCAATAAATACAACGGTCAAATGGCGGCGATGGCTGTATCGGCTGGCATATAAAATGCCTTGTTCCAGCCGGTCGACGAGCAAGGTGCGGTTAGGCAGGCCGGTCAAGGCGTCATGAGTCGCCATGTGCACTATTTGCCGCTCGGCCTGTCTGCGCTCGGCGATTTCAATCTCAAGCTCGGCGGTTCGCTCTTGTACGCGGCGATCCAGAAGCTTGCGCGATTCGCGCAACGATAACTCCGTGCGGGTCTGTTGTTGATGCTGGGTTTTTATGATGCGGTCGGCGTGACGAACGACAACAAACAGAATGCCGTATAAAAGTCCCAGAACGAGGATGACGCTCCAGATGGCGGTGCGCTGTCCTCTATTGATATTTTCCAGCACATCGGTGACGTCGGCATAAACCTCGAACACGCCGGCGATAGGCGAATCGGCGGCGTAGCGCAATGGAATATAACTGGACAGCAGATCGCGATTTTGCACCGAACCATCAAACGCGCTGAATTGATCGCGATGGCTGAGCTTGGTAAACGACTGGCCTTCGCGCGCGCTCAGGAAGCCGCTGTTCTGGCTTTCGTCTTCGCCGATCTGCTCCGGGTCGGTTGAAAAAAGGGTCCGGCCGTTCAGATCGTACAGTTGTACTTTGACAATCTGCGTATTACTCATGTCGTTCACGACACGCTCACGCAGTGCAAGCAGGTCGGGATGCTGCTGCAGGGCGTCGATATCATTGGCACCTGCCGTCCTGACGATGGCATGCAGTTCTGAACCCATCGAGTTGTTCAGCATCTGTGTCAGCGCAAGGTTATTGCTTTCGCCCAGCTCGACCAGATAGGTTGTCGCAATTTGCCGATAAACCAGGCCCAATACGACGACAGCCAGAATCATGGAAACCAGACTGGTGACTGAAAAATAACGCAAAAGACGAAACATCATGCTCCTAGAATCTGCTGGCCGAGTCACTCTATTCTTATTATGACTCGAATTGTAATAATTTCCGACACAGCAGCGATCACGTTTACGGTGAAACCAGCAAAAACTTTATATATTGCCAAGATTAAAACTTAATGGCAGTCCTCGCGGGCAAACGAAACAAAGAATCGAGGGCCTAGGAATGAAATTTTTTTGCAACATTCGATCTGGCGCAAATCGTCTCGGGCGATAATATAGCCACTACCGTGGCGTTAGCCGCGGCGACCCGATTCAGGGTCGGATTTAGCCCACACTATGGAACACGTATTTTGAGTACACGAAACAAACGCTGGGACGGCAATCTGGATACACTCGCCGTTGACCACATGGACAGCGTCATAGAAAAAATGATCGCCTACGGCGACAGAGTTCAATTTGATCTGCCTGGAAAAGGACAACGACCCAACTACCAGGTTATCAGTCCCTCAGATCGAAAGATGGGCTTCGACAGCAAAAGTCTTCTCATGAAGCTCAACGAAAACGGCGAGATCAGCGACAACCTCTCGGCTATTTTTACACTGGAACAGATCAAGTCGGCCAAATTGCATATTGGCGTCAAGCAAACCAGGCCGCGCGCGCGCCGCACCACAACAAGCGATGGTACTGCCATCGGTCGTAGCGCTGTCAGCCGCAGTGCAGCCCCCGCTGTCCAAGTAGTCGATACCACGGATGCCGAAAAATACCAGTACTTCAAGAACAATCGAGACTACCTGCCGGACGGAATACAAAAACATTCAGAGCAGATCAGTGGCCTGATGCGTTCAGGAGCGTCAGCCGAAGACGCTTTCGCGGCAATCATCAAGCAGTACTACTAAACGCTGCGCCCTTCGCCCAGGCAAATGCCTTGCCGATCATCGCGCTCGATCACCCGAAGCGGGCGCGATGCGCCCTAAACGTATCGGTTTTGACCCTTACGTCCCGACCTACGATTTAGGATCCGCCGGCGGCCTGGCGACCGCGCTGGTGGCCGGCAAGGCAGTGCTGCCCGAGTCAGACAGCAAAAAGGTCGCCGGTGTTGATAACGGCATTTGCGCTTCGCGCAAGCGCTTCAGTATGTCGAACAAGAGCGTGCTGCGCACCGAGGAAGCCAGTCGCGGCGAGCTTACGTAGCCGGTTGCATTGAACAATAGGCCAGCGGCATCGATTCCTTCCAACTGAACTTCCGGCTCCGGGTCGTCGCGCACATCGGAATGCTCGTGAAAAGCAGAAAGCACCAGATCGCGCGCATGCTGGGCATCGGTCGAGACCGGCATTGAAAATTTGATCTGCACCCGTCCCAACGGATTGGCATGCGTCACGTTGCGAACGATTTTGGTGATAAATTCCGAATTGGGCACAATGACGGTAGAGCGATCGCCCATCTGGATTTCCGTGGCCCGGACGTTAATGCGCCGAATATCGCCTTCGACGCCGCTCAACGAAACCCAGTCGCCGACCTTTACCGGTCGTTCCGCCAGCAGAATCAGTCCGGAAACAAAATTTTGCACCACGGCCTGCAGGCCGAAACCGATACCCACCGATAGCGCACTGGCGATCCAGGCCACCCGCTCGAGTCCGATACCCACCGCCGATAACGCCAGGGCCACCGCCAGGACGTAACCAGCGTAGCCAAACAGCGTCGCCGTGGACAGACGCATGCCAGGGTCCAGGCTGGTGGTGGGCAGGTACTGTTCCGCCAGCCAGTGCTTGAGCAGTCTTACGCCGCCCAGGCCGACAAACAGAACCAACAACGCCAGCAAGACGGCGGTTGGACGAATCTGCACTTCGCCTATCGGTATGCCGGCATACAGTTGCTCAACGCGACGCAACCATTCACCCGGGCTTTCTCCGAACGGCGCCAGCAACAGCATCAGCGCAATCAATACGATCAACAAACGCACCAGACCCGACAGCAGCACAACCGCCTGGCTGCGCGCGCCCGTCCAGGAAGAGACGCCCTCTTGCTCTTGCGCGCGGCGTTTGATGACAGCCAATAGCGCGTTGCCCCCGTCTTCCACCAGGGCGGACAACAAGTAGGCGGACCCCAGCACCAGGGCGACCCACACGACCTGCTTGACAATAAAACTGCCCAGGGCCACGTAGCCCACCAGCAGGCAGAACACGCTGATCGCAAGCGCCAGCCAGGTGGCAATGACCAGCACCGTAACCCAGAATGGATAAGCCGCCGGCGTCGGCCTGTCGGGGTTTAACGCGGCATGGTTGCGTAGGCGATGGGCGCGCAACATCGCCAGCCCCATCGTAATACCCAGCGTGAGGGAGGTAATGTAGTCCAGCGCCACCGTCGACACCAGACTGGCATTGACCAAAGAGGCCAGTCTGCTTGCCGCCCAGCCGCCGCTGATCAGAACGGCCAATATCACCGGAAACCAGCGCAAGCCCGACGCCACCTCGTCAAGCATCGGCGGCAGTCGCCACGTTGGACGATCAGGCGCCAGCAAAGCGCGCCCCAGCCCCGCCACATAACCGCCAAGACAAACAATACCGACCAGCCAGCCGAGCATCAGCCCCATGCTTTCTGAAAGCGGACTGCCCCACCCCAGCGCCACAGACGTCAGTTGGGCCAGGGCAGCGGGCATGATCGTCGCCAGCACGACCAACGCCGCGGCATAAAGCGAGCGGCGTAAACGACCCGGCGCAACCCGCGTCGTCGTCAGGCGCATCAGCGCGCGCCCTGCCAACGCCCATAATGCAAGCACGGCCGCCGAGGCCAGAAGCAAGCCAATCCAGACCTTGCCCGACATGGAAGCCAGGGTGGTCTGAAGCTCGTTGTAGAGCGGAGCTAGGCGACGGGCATCCAGCGGCCACTCGCTACGAAATTCAGCCCAAAAGGAATCGTTGAGTATGGAAGTGGTGCGCCGCCCCAACTGGGCTTGGAACTGGGCACGGCGCAACTTGAGCAATTGCTCGGCCGCCTGGCCAGCCTCCACCGTTATCAGACGGGCCAATTTGACTTGCCCTTCCAGACTGCTGCTGTTCTTACCGAGCTGTTTGCGCTGCTCGGCCACATCGGGCGCCTCAACGGCGCCCGGCGAGGGTTCGCCCAATTCGGCCAGCCTGGCTTTTACGCCGGCCAACTGCGGTTCAAGCGTAACGACAGCCGACTCCATTTGAGTCTTGATTTCAAGCGCGGTGTTGCGCAGTTCCACCAACTCGGTGTCTTCAAGCGGCTGAGCCGGCGGTTTATCCAGCTTTTTCAGCACCTTGTCCATTTGCGCACGTGCCTGATCCAGCACGACGGCAATATCGACTTTGTCCTCGGGGGCTTGCGCCGAAGCCGTGATCGGCGCGAACGCCAACGGGATAGCCAGGCACAGCGTCAGCCTGGCCAGCAGCATCAGCAGATGCCGCCAAAAGCGAACGGCACTATGGCCGGCTGCGCGAGACGGCTTGCTGCGCTCGGTTATATCATGCATAAGAAAATGGTATTGGAGCTCAAACGGAACCCATAGTAACGCCGTCAAATCGGAAATGAACGCCGCTTTGAAAGCAAAAACAACGTACTTCACTAAATTATTACATTCGAATGTGCAATAATTGACCATCGTTGCCATACCGGCCTACAAAGCCGGTATTTTTTGTTCGCGCACAACCCGCGCGAACCAGCCCGCCTTCGCCCACTCCGCGTTTTGCCGGCGCCCCGCAACCTGTACTAAATTTATTTTTACTTCGGCCCAAGTCACTGTTTGCAGCCATGGCGTATTACGCCGTCCCTACAGCTCGACTCGCTCCACTATTCAAGGATACACGCTATGCAGGCCATTGCTCGCCTGAGTCAATTCGTTGGCAAAACCTTTGCCGTCTGGGTATTGCTTTTCGCCATACTCGCTTTTTTCACCCCCGACAACTTCCGCTGGATCGGCGCCTACATCGTGCCATTGTTGGGCATCATCATGTTCGGCATGGGCCTGACATTGTCTAAAAGCGACTTTGCGGAAGTTTTTAAACGCCCGGGAACCGTCGCCATCGGTGTGTTTGGTCAGTTCGTCATCATGCCCGGACTGGCCTGGCTGCTCAGCACTGTGCTTGCGCTGCCGCCCGAAGTAGCCGTTGGCGTGATTTTAGTGGGCTGCTGCCCCGGCGGCACCGCATCGAACGTCATGGCATTTTTGGCGCGCGGCGATGTCGCGCTGTCCGTTGCCGTCACGTCGGTCACCACTCTATTGGCGCCGATTGTCACTCCCGCCCTCATTTACCTGTTGGCCAGCCAATGGCTGGATGTCAGCGCAACGGCCATGTTCTGGTCCATCGTCCAGGTTGTGGTGTTGCCGATTATCTTGGGTATTGCAGCGCAATCGCTGCTACGCGAGAAAGTCAAAGCCTGCATCGATGTGCTGCCTTTGGTGTCGGTCGTAGCGATTGTTGCTATTGTCGCCGCCGTGGTGGCCGGCAATCAGCAAAAAATCGCCACCAGCGGATTGATGATTTTTGCCGTTGTCGTGCTGCACAATGGGCTGGGCTTGTTGTTGGGCTACTGGCTGGCCAAGCTGGCCGGGCTTAGCGTTGCACAGCGCAAAACCTTGTCGATTGAAGTGGGCATGCAAAATTCCGGACTGGGCGTTGCCTTGGCCACGGCTCATTTCTCGCCTCTGGCTGCTGTTCCCAGCGCTATTTTCAGTGTTTGGCACAACATTTCCGGACCGTTGGTCGCAACGCTGTATCAGCGTTTCAAGAATGACGACGAACCGGAAAGCAATACCGCTGCAACGGCGACTCACGCATCAAGCGTCGGCTAATCCCCGGCTTTGTGTGTTGCACACGGTTGCAACACACAAGCCAGGAAACAGAGTTTGATTTAGATCATCATGCAAAGCGGGGAATCTATTACCATAAGGCATTGGAGGCATGATGCCGATGGCCGTAATTGCCTTGCATGACGCATCAGCGTGGTCAATCAACATTTCACAATGAGAAATCCCATGAAATCAATACTCGTTCCTGTCGACGGCTCCGCGCCCTCGCTCAATGCCGTCAAAACGGCCATTAAACTGCAGCGCGACTATGGCGCGGGCACCATGTATGTCATCAATGTCCAGCCTCCCATCATATCGGGCAACGTCACCCGCTTCATCTCGCACGATGCCATCAACGAGTTCTATCAGGAAGAAGGCGAAAAAATGCTGGCCCCCGCCAAGAGCCTGTTGAGCGAAGCCGGCACGTCATTTGAAGCGTCGGTGCAGGTTGGGCCGATCGCCAAGGTGATTGCCGAGTTTGCAAAAAACCATCAATGCGACGCCATTATCATGGGAACGCGCGGCCTGGGCGGCGTATCCGGCCTGGTGCTCGGCTCCATCACCACCAAGGTGCTGCACCTTACCGAGACGCCTGTCACTCTGGTTAAATAAGCCCGTCAGTCGAAGAAGTCCGTTAACAGCGCCTCGCTTGCGAAGGCGCTGTTTTTCCATGCGCCGCAACAATCACTGAAGCACGCAACACGCTTGCAGAGCGCGGCCGCCCTTAATGCCGCCTCCCTTTTTGCCGCTCGCGCGTACAACAGTACAGTGGCTGCCGTCCCCAGCCATAAAGAAATCGTTGTCTGTGCCGTTAGTATCTTTATGTAAGGCATCGTCAAGGGAACAACAGATGTTGGACTACAGTTATAACGATGTTCTGGTGGCGTGCTCTTTCATGGTCGCTATATTGGCGTCCTATACCGCGCTCGATATGGCCGGCCGCATTGTCACCTCAAAGGGATACGCCGTGTGCTGGTGGTGGGCGGGCGGCTCTCTTGCCATGGGCCTGGGCATCTGGGCCATGCACTTCATTGGCATGCTGGCTTTTCAATTGCCCATCGAACTGGGTTACGACCCGTGGATTACGCTGTTATCGCTGATTATTGCCGTGGCATCGTCCGCGTTCGCCTTATGGGTGGCAAGCCGCAAGTCCCTATCAAGACCGGGGTTGGCATGCGGCGCCCTGGTCATGGGCAGCGGCGTGGCCGGCATGCACTATTCGGGCATGGCGGCCATGCGCATGATGCCCGGCATCCAGTACGACCCGCTATTGTTTTTGCTTTCCATTGCGATTGCAATCCTGGTGTCGGGTGTTGCCTTATGGATGACCTTTCAACTTTCCCGCCAAGTGAGCCACGTTCGCTGGCTGCGGATGGGCGCAGCCGTCATCATGGGTTGCGCCATTGTCGGCATGCATTACAGCGGGATGGCAGCGGCTCAATTCCCTGTAGGCAGCGTCTGCGGCGCCGCCCATTTCGGTATCGATGCGGGCTGGCTTTCGCTGCTGGTTATCGCGGTGGCCATCGGCGTATCGGGGCTGGCGCTGGCCGCCTCTGAAGCGCGTTCGATGGTTTTGACGGCTTCGCTCAATACAGCCAATCAGCGGCTTCAACACCTGGCCTCGCACGATACGCTGACCCAGTTGCCCAATCGCGTCCTGCTGGAAGACCGTCTCGACAAAACCATACAGTCGGCCGCGCGCAACCGCGCTCGCTTCTCTTTGTTTTTTCTGGACCTGGATGGTTTCAAAGCCGTCAACGACGCGTACGGGCATGCGATCGGCGACCAGCTTTTGGTCCAGGTTGCCGAGCGGCTTACAGCCCATGTACGCCAAAGCGACACGATTGCACGCGTGGGCGGAGACGAGTTTGTGTTCCTGGCCGCGGGCGTCGGCGACCCAGGCAGCGCGGGCGACCTGGCGCTGAAAATCGTAAAACTGATTTCGGAACCTTTTTGGGTGCGCGATATTGAGCTGCGCATCTCCACCAGTGTCGGCATTGCAATGTATCCCGAAGACGGCGCAACTCAGCACGCCTTGATTACCAACGCCGACGCCGCCATGTACTCCAGCAAAGAGAGGGGGCGCAATCAGTACTGCTTCTTCGATCCCTCCATGAATACCAATGCCCAGGAACAACTGCAACTGATGCAGGCGCTGCGTCTGGCCATTGAGCGGCACGAGCTGGTTTTGCATTACCAGCCAAAATTCAATGACCCGGATGGGCCCGTGATCGGCGCCGAGGCGCTGGTACGGTGGCAGCACCCCACCCGAGGGTTGCTTGCGCCGGATCAGTTCATTTCTCTGGCCGAAAAAACCGGCTTGATCATTCCCATGGGCGAATGGGTGCTTAACGAAGCATGCCGACAGCTAAGAATATGGCAAGACACGGTGGACCGGGCCTGGACCATTGCCGTCAACCTGTCGCCTTTGCAGTTTAGCCACGCAGGACTGATCAGCACCGTGAGCGAAACGCTTGCGCGCCACGAAGTTGAGCCCGCCAGCCTGATCCTCGAAGTAACCGAATCCACCGCCATGCGCGACGTTGAAGTCAGCATGGGAATACTGCAGCAGCTCCATGACATGGGCGTGAAAATCTCTATTGACGACTTTGGCACGGGCTATTCCAGCCTGCTCTATCTGAAGCGCCTGCCCGCCAGCGAACTGAAAATCGATCGTGGCTTCATTAACGAGTTGCGGCACGATACGGAAGACGCCGCCATCGTATCGGCGATTGTTTTACTGGGACAAGCCCTGAAACTGAACATCGTTGCCGAAGGCGTCGAAACGCTGGCCCAGCAGCAATTCCTAAGGGAGCTGGGCTGCAATTCGTTGCAGGGCTATTTGCTTGGGCGTCCTTTGCCCGCACCGCAATTTCTGAGTGCGGCGCTGGCCAAGGCCGTCTTCCCTGTCGCCCAGCCGAACTGTTATTAAGCGGTCGGATCAAAGCGTTCAGGAAGATCCGGCGCTGCCGGCGCCTGTGCCGGTTGTGCGGGGTTTGTTCGAGGTGAGCCGGGCGTCCCGGGCCTGCCCTGTTGGCCATTGCCGATTAAGGCGGACAGCAAATCGACCGGCACGGGAAAGACCAGCGTCGAGCTTTTATCGCCCGCAACCTGGGTCAGCGTTTGTAAATAGCGCAACTGCATGGCCGAAGGCTGCTGAGCCAGAATTTCCGCGGCCTCCATCAGTGCCTGGGCCGCCTGCTTTTCACCTTCCGCATGAATCACTTTTGCACGGCGCTCGCGCTCCGCCTCAGCCTGACGCGCAATGGCGCGGATCATGTTCTCGTTCAAATCGATGTGCTTGATTTCCACGTTGGTGACCTTGATTCCCCATGAGTCGGTCTGCGCATCGAGTATTTTCTGCACGTCCAAATTAAGCTTTTCGCGTTCGGACAACATATCGTCCAGTTCGTGCTTGCCCAGCACCGCGCGCAGCGTGGTCTGGGCCAGTTGACTTGTGGCCTCAAGGTAGCGTTCCACCTGAATAATGGCTTTGTCGGGTGCAATAACGCGAAAATACAATACGGCGTTGACCTTGACCGAAACGTTGTCGCGCGAGATCACGTCCTGGCTGGGTACGTCCATGGTGACCACGCGTAAATCCACCCTGACCATTTGCTGCAGTCCCGGAATCACAAAAATCAGTCCAGGTCCCTTGACCTTGGTGAAGCGGCCCAATGTGAAAATAACGCCGCGCTGATACTCCCGCAGTATTTTGATCGCATTGAACGCCACCAGGAGTACAACAATGACAATGGCGCTAAGGCCTATATTGAAGCTGTAAAACATGGTTTATCCCCCTGTCTGAGTCGTGCTCGTGCTACCGCTATTAATAAGCAAATGGTCAGAATTGGCGTCAACGGGTTCGACCTGCAACGTCAGGCCGTCGATAGCGACCACCTTGACGGTATCTCCGGGCGACAAGGCCGCCGTACTTTTAATACGCCAGCTTTCGCCGCGCACATCGGCGTATATCTGGCGTTTGGCAACGCTGCTGACAATGCCTTCCAAGCCGAGCATTTCTTCCCGGCCCGTCACAACACGGTGTTTGTGCGCGCGCGTCCCCATCGCGGCCGCCACAAACAAAAATACGGCGCTGACGATGGCAACGCCGATCAGAAACGGAACGGAAATATCGAATCCAGGCACATTACTATCCATTAAGAAGAACCCGCCAAGAACAAAAGAAATCAGCCCGCCCGCACCGATGATGCCAAAACTGGGTAAAAAAACCTCGGCCATCATTAAAATGGCTCCCAGGGCAATAAGCGCCACGCCGGCCCAATTGACCGGCAACAATTGGAAAGCGTATAGGCCCAGCACCAGGCAAATTGCACCGGCGATGCCCGGCAGGGCCATGCCGGGGTTGGTCATTTCAAAAAATAAACCGTAAATGCCGATCATCATCAGCACGACCGCTACTTGCGGGTTAGCGATAAAACCCAGCACCTGATTACGCCAATCAGGCAACACGCGCTCAATAACGGCGTTGGCGGTACTCAGTTGAACCGTCAGGCCCGAATCAAGCTTGATCTGCCGGCCATCAAGCTTTGCCAGCAAATCGTCCAGATTGTTGGCAATGAGATCAATAGCGTGCGACTTCAATGCTTCATGGGCCGACAGGCTGGCCGCGTCCAATACGGCCTTCTGCCCAAACTCGACATTGCGGCCACGCAATTCCGCCAAACTGCGAATATACGCCGCCGCGTCGTTCGTGACCTTATTGACCATGGTGTCGCTGCTGCGGTTGAGGGGCGTGTTTTTAGCCTCGGGCGACCCTGAATCGGCCGGCGCGGTTTTATCGGTAGGGCCCTGGGCCGGCTTCGGCGACGGGTTGCCGCCGCCGGGCGCCCCTATTGATACCGGAGAGGCCGCGCCTAAATTGCTGGCTGGCGTCATGGCGGCGATATGGCTTGCATACAGAATAAACGTTCCCGCGCTTGCCGCGCGGGCCCCGGCCGGGCTAACGAAGGTGGCCACGGGAACGCTCGAGGCCAAAATCTGCTTGATGATCGCGCGCATCGAGGTGTCCAGGCCGCCAGGCGTATCCAGCTCAATGACAACCAGCGCCGCCTTCTCGTCGGCGGCCCTGGAAATTCCACGAATAATGAAGTCGGCGCTGGCCGGACTGATGATGCTGTCGACCTGCAACGCGATAACCTTAGGTTGCGTCGAACTGGGTTGCCCCCAACTGCCTGCCCAGAAAACGAAGCTGCCCAGCAGTAACAACAGGCCGAATATAGTTTGGCGTTGCCTAATTCTACTCATGGCGAACCTCCTTCGCTTGCAGACGCACATGGCGTGAACCTGCAATTGCATTATCACTGAGTATATCTTAGTGGCAATGCCGTGCCGTTATCGTGCCCTGAAACGAACTAAGCCGTGCCGCCCTTTCTACGCCTGGCCAGACGACTCAACTCGTCGGCCAGCACCACGGCCTGATTATGCTGGGCGTCCTTGGCGCTGTAGATCAGCGAAATGGTTGGCTTGGTCGCACCGGCCAATAACGCTTGCATACGGGCGATTTGTTCGTCGGTTCGCAATTCAGCCTGGTAGTTTTGACGAAACTCGTCCCATTTTTCCACCTTGTGTCCGAACCAGGTGCGCAGCGCCGAACTCGGCGCCAGCTCTTTGCACCAAAGGTCATAGGGCAACTTCTCTTTGGCCAGTCCGCGCGGCCAAAGGCGATCGACCAGAACACGATAGCCGTCTTCGGGCTGCGCCGCCTCGTACGCGCGCTTTATCTGTATATGAACGCTCATAAAAAAGCCTCTTTCAGACTTTGACTACCCGCTATGAGTCATGTCGATAGGAATAATCCACTGATCGTATTGCTCGGCATTGACATAGCCCAGGGTTAACGCAGCCTCGCGTAACGTGGTTTTTTCTTTTTGCGCCTTTTTGGCAATGGCAGCGGCTTTGTCGTAGCCGATATGTCGGTTCAGCGCTGTCACCAGCATCAGGTTCTTATCCAGATTGTCGTGAATTTTCTCAAGATTGGGTTCAAGCCCCACGGCGCAATGATCGTTGAACGCGCTGCATGCATCGCCCAGCAACTGTATGCTTTCAAGCACATTGTGCACCATGACCGGCTTATAGACATTCAGCTGGAAATTCCCCTGGCTGCCGGCAAAGGCCGTGGCGGCATCGTTGCCGAACACTTGCACGCATACCATGGTCATGGCTTCGCACTGCGTCGGATTGACCTTGCCGGGCATAATGGATGAACCCGGTTCGTTATCGGGAATAATCAGCTCGCCAATGCCGCAACGCGGGCCGCTGGCCAACCAGCGTACATCATTGGCCATTTTCATGAGTGCTCCGGCCAGCATGCGCAAGGCCGCCGAAAGGTGGACCAGCGCGTCGTGCGCGGACAGAGCAAAGAATTTATTGTTTGCGGACTTGAATGGCAGGCCGGTAATTTGAGCGATGCATTGAGCAGCGGTCTGGCCAAACCGAGGGTGGGCGTTCAGGCCGGTTCCCACCGCCGTGCCGCCGATGGCAAGGTCATAAATGCCAGGCAGCGCCGCTTGAACGGCCGACAGGGCAAAATCGATTTGCGCCACCCAGGCCCCGATTTCCTGGCCGAGTGTGATGGGCGTGGCATCTTGCAAATGCGTGCGCCCGGTCTTGACGATGTCGTCAAACTGCTTCGCCTTGGCCGCAAGGGTGTCGCGCAGCTGGCCTACCGTCGGCAACAGATGCTGCTGCAGTTCCTGCGCCACGGCAATGTGCATGGCGGTCGGAAAGGTATCGTTCGACGATTGGCCCCGATTCACATGATCGTTCGGGTGAACCGGCGTCTTGCTGCCCATGGCTCCGCCGGCGAGCTCAATGGCCCGATTGGAAATGACTTCATTGGCGTTCATGTTCGACTGCGTGCCTGACCCCGTCTGAAAAACCACCAGGGGGAATTCATCGTTCAGACGCCCCTGGATGACCTCATCGGCGGCCTCGACAATAAGGCCCGCTATGTTCTCAGGCAACTCGCCCAGTTCGGCATTTGCTTGAGCCGCCGCTTTTTTTAAAATCCCCAAGGCCTTGATGATTGACGGTTGCCATTGGAAGCGGTCTACCCCAATGGGGAAATTCAGAATGGAGCGTTGCGTTTGAGCTCCCCAATATCGGGCGGCGGGAACTTCGACCGCACCCATGGAATCTGTTTCAACCCGACTTGCTGCCATAACGGCTCCTTATAAATACGATGATTGCAGCGCGGCTACGCCTTGCCTTGGCACGCCGGCTAAATCGTTGCTCCCGCATTCGCCGCCACTGCGGGGGCGGCATGTGAAAGCGCCATTTTGTCCGACCAGTAATTGGCCATATCCAGCATACGATTGGCAAACCCCCATTCGTTGTCGAACCACACCAGCAGATTCGCCATGCTGGGCCCGTTAGTGCGCGTCTGGCTGCCGTCAATAATAGCGGAGTGCGGATTATGGTTGAAGTCGACCGAGGCATGAGGCTTGTCGGAATACGCGATCAGGCCCTTGTAGTGCTGCGCGGCGGCTGAAATCATTAAGGAATTAATCGCGTCGACGCTCACATCGCGCTGCAATTCCACCATCAGGTCAATGGCGGAAACGTTCAAGGTGGGCACGCGTATTGCCTTGGCGACGATCTTGCCTTTGAGCTCCGGCAAAAGGCGCTCCACGCCTTGGGCCAGGCCGGTCGACACCGGAATGATGGACTGCATGGCCGACCGTGTACGGCGCAAATCGGAATGATGATAGCCATCGATAAGCGGCTGGTCGTTCATCACCGAGTGCAAGGTCGTCAAAAAAGCATGATCAATACCGAAGGTCCGATGCAACAGATCGAGCGTCGGCACAATCGCATTGGTCGTGCATGAGGCATTGGACACCAGTGTTTCATCGCCGGAAAGCAAATGATGGTTAATACCGTAGACCGCCGTGAAGTCGACGTCCTGCGCGCTGAGGCCGGGCTGGGACAACAGCAGCCTCGGGCAACCGGACTCGATAAACCGGGTTAGTTCGTCGCGCGCACCATACTGGCCGGAGCACTCAACCAGCATATCCAAGCCCAAGCCCGCCCAATCGACATCCTCGGGGCGGCGGGCATGGGTGACTTTAATCGTGTGGCCATTGACGATAAGGCTGTTGCGCCCCTGCTCGACCGAGCCTGAAAAAACGCCGTGCGTTGAGTCGAAGCGCGTCAGGTACGCCATGGTGTCCAGGTCCGCGGGCTCGTTAATCGCCACGATCTCAAACTTTTGTTTAAGCGGTGACTCGTGAAGCGCACGTAAAAAACAACGGCCAATGCGGCCATAACCGTTAATGGCCAAACGGACAGGACTATTCATGACGATACCCAGTGATCTTGTTGCCGCATACCCATGCGCGATTTATTAAAAAGTGACCGAAAACCCGCCATCCACTACCAATATATGCCCATTTACATACGAGGATGCAGAAGAAGCCAGAAATAACGCCGGGCCGGTGATTTCGGCGGGCCGAGCCCAGCGTCCCAAGGGATTGCGCCCCACCACGATAGGCCCCCTGAGCGGATCGCTGGCCAGTTCGGCATTGGTTTCCGTGGCGAAAGTGCCGGGCGCAATGCCGTTGCTGGTAATGGCATGAGGGCCGTATTCGACCGCCAGCGCCCGCACCATGCCGCTTAAACCCTGCTTGGCGATAGGGTAAATGGCATCGCCTGCGCGAGCCAGGCCCCCGGCGATAGAGGTCAGGGTAATGATACGCCCACCCGGAAATTGCTGGGCGACCATGGCATTGGCCGCCAGCTTGGATAAATGCACCGAGGCGATCAGGTCGACGTTGATGAGCTCGACAATATCGGTCAGTGTGGCGTCGGCCAGGGACTTGCGTATGCGTATCCCCACATTGTTCACCAAAATATCGGGGACGCCAACCTGCGCGCAAATCGAATTGAACGCGACTTCCTGTTCGTGCAAGCACGCAATATCAAAAACCAGCGGATACGCCGTATGGCCCTGGGCGGTAATACGGTCGACCGCCTCGGCCACGCGGCTGGCGTTGCGCCCGTTGATAATGACGCGCGCCCCGCTGGCGGCATAGGCTTGTGCAATGGCAAACCCCAACCCTTGCACCGACCCGGTAATCAGCGCAAGACGGCCGGCCAGGGAAAAATCCGGCGCAATGCTTGAATGAGTCATGGGCTAGCCTCGCTTATGACCTGCCTGCCAAACACGCAGACTGTCGGCGGCGCGCTCGCGCAGATAACGCGGCGCATCCTGGCAGGCTTGTTCAAGTGTAATGGGGCCGGGCGTCAGGCTGAATGCCGCCGTCAGGCCGATGTCGTACAGGGCCTGATAGCCTTCCCCCAGCGAACCGACGAGGGCAATCACCGGCACCCCAAGCTGCTGTGCGCAGCGCGCAACGCCGGCGGGCGTTTTACCATGCAGGGTTTGCGCATCCATGCGCCCTTCCCCGGTAAAGACAAGATCGGCGCCGACCATGGCCTGCGGCAATCCGGCCAGCTCGGCCAGCAGCTCGACGCCGGGCTTGAAGGTGGCATTGAAAAACGTCTTGATGCCAAAGCCTAAGCCGCCGGCCGCGCCCACGCCAGGGGTCTGGGATTCGTCTTTAAGCACCGTAGCGGCACATACGTTGGCAAAATGGGCCAGCGCGCTGTCTAGCTGAGCGACTTGCTGCGCCGAGGCGCCTTTTTGCGGCCCGAAGACGGCGGACGCGCCTAGTGGGCCACATAAAGGATTGTTGACGTCCATGGCGATTTCAAAAGTCGTTTGCGCCAACCGAGGATCCAGTTCGTCGAGCACAATGCGATGCAACTGCTTTAATGCGGCCCCGCCCAGCGGCAATGGAGCGCCGTTTGCGTCGAGCAACTGTGCCCCCAAAGCAACCAGCATGCCCGCACCGCCATCATTGCACGCGCTGCCGCCCAGGCCGACCGTGATATGGCGCGCGCCGGCCTCCAGCGCCTGGAGAATGAGCTGCCCGACGCCGTAGCTCGTGGCGGTCAGGGCATTGCGCTGCCCGGGTGCAATTTGCGCCAGGCCCGCCGCGGTCGCGATTTCAACGAAGGCCCTGGCCTCGCCCAGCCAGCCCCAGTCGGCTTCAGCCAGTTGATCGTTGGCGTTCTTGACACGGGCTGTCCGGCGCTCGCCTTGGCAAGCGGCCAGCAAGGCATCCAGCGAGCCTTCGCCGCCATCGGCCATGGGAATGCAGACCACATCGGCATCGGGCGCCACATCGTGCACGCCGGTCGCAATGGCGTGTGCAACGTCCATAGCGCTAAGGCTTTCTTTGAATGAGTCGGGAGCAATAACAATACGCATTGAAGCAATACCTTGTCGTCAATAAAAAGGGTTGCGGCCGGCGGCCGACCGCACTGAGTCAAGTCGGCTTAGACAGCATGGGCGGCCAGGGCCGGCGCCCCGACCACATTGCGCGGCGCGCCCCGATGAAAGGCTTCGATATTATCCATTAGCTGATCGGCCAGCCCCTGGATAGCCTCGTCGCTGGCCCAGGCCACATGCGGCGTCAGGATGAAGTTGGGCAGTTCCAGAAGCTGGACCAAGGGATGATTGTCATCGGGCGGTTCCGGCACGGTTACGTCAAACCCGGCGCCGCCTAACTGTCCGGTACGCAGGGCATGGGCCAATGCCAGTTCGTCGACCAGTCCGCCGCGCGCAGTATTGATCAGTAAGGGCTTGCGCGCCATTTGAGCAAACTCGGCCGTACTGATCATATGGTGATTTTGCGCATTCAAAGGACAATGCAGGGTAATGACATCGCTCCGGCTCAATACCTGGTCGAACGGGGTATATAACGCACCGGACTTGCCTGCCCCCTTGCGCGCCGCAAACAGCACGTGCATGCCCAATGCGCGCCCGATTTGCGCGACGGCCTGGCCGAGAACGCCATCGCCGATAATACCCAGGGTCGATCCGGCCAGATCTTTGATTGGATAATCGAAATAGCAAAACTGCTGCGCCTGGCTCCAGCGCCCCGCTTTCACCGACTCGCGGTAGGCCACGATACTGCGGCGCAAAGCAAAGATCAGCGCGAAAGTGTGTTCGGGCACTGTATTCACGGCATACCCGCGAATATTGGAAACAAGAATTCCGCGCTCCTCGCAAGCCGCCAAATCGATAATATCGGTTCCCGTGGCCGTGACAGCGATCATTTTCAAACCCTTGGCGCCGTCCATGTCGACCTGGCGCACGGGCACTTTATTGGTAATGACAATATCGGCATGGGCAATGCGTTCGGCCACCTGCCCGGGCGCCGTACGGCCATGGACGGTCAGTTCGTGGGCGAACGACAAGGGACGAAGAGTGGTTTGCGGGGAAATGGTTTCCCGATCCAAGAACACAACCTGTAAGGGTACTGCAGCCATATGGAAATCCTTTGCCGTGGAATGATAGTCAAGACGGATTATGCGTTTATAACGCACTGACGAATTCAGCCTGCGATGCATCCGATATAGTAATAGGATAATGTTTACTGACCCAACGCAATCTTGCGCTTTATCGCAATAAGGACGTCGTATATGCTGTTTAACCCCATCGCCCGCTTACTGCATCGCCGGAACATCGCACCGATAGCCGAAGCCGCGGCGCCGCGCCCCAAAAAATACCCGATAGAAGATTTTTTTCGCAATCCCGCCCGAGGTTATTTCAGGCTCTCGGACGATGGTGCGATGCTGGGCTTCATGGAGCCCGTCAGTATCGACGGCGGCAGCCCACGCATGAATGTGCTCGTTCAATCGCTGCAAGGCAGCGAACCCGTTGGCGAGCCACGCCGCGTGACCGCCGAAACGGCTCGCGACATCAGCAATTTCGTCTGGAAGGGCAACAGCACGGTCCTGTACGAAAAGGACTTTAACGGCGATGAAAACTTCCACGTTCTGGGCGTTAACGTCGAGACCGGCAAAGTGACCGACCTGACGCCTTTTCCCGGCGTACGCGCCAGCATCGAAGACGACCTCGAGGATGACCCCGATCATATCCTGATCAGCCACAACCAGCGCAACCCCGAAGTGTTCGACGTTTATCGCGCCAACATCCATACAGGCAAGCTCGAATTGGTCGCCCTAAACCCAGGCAATATCGTCGGCTGGAAAACCGACCACCTGGGCCATGTGCGCGTTGGGATCGCCAGCGATGGGCTGCACACCACCCTGCTCTATCGAGACAACGAAACACAAACGTTCCGCCCTATCATCACCACCGATTTTCGTACGGCCGTCAGTCCCGAATTCTTTACGTTCGACAATAACGCGTTTTACGCCCTTAGCAATCGAGGCCGCGACACATTGGCCCTGGTCGTCATTGACCCGGCACAACCCGACCATGAAAAAGTCGTCTTTTCGGTCGATGCGGTCGACCTGGATGGCGCGGGCTATTCGCGCCTGCGTAAAGTGCTGACCGTTGCGGGCTATCAGACCGATAAGCCGCAGCATCATTTTTTCGATGAAATCAGCGCGCAGCGTCACCAGCGCATTGCCGAGCAACTGCAAGGCTATGACATCGTTCTGCAAAGCGGCACGCGTGACGAAACCAAATATATCGTCGCCGCCTATAACGATAAAACTCCCGGCAGCCGCTATATTTACGACGACACACTGAATACCCTGAGCAAGCTGGCCGATATCAACCCGATCTTGCCCGAACACGACATGGCCTCGGTACGCCCGATCCGTTACCAAAGCCGCGACGGCCTGACCATCCACGGCTACCTGACCCTGCCTGTGGGTGGGCCATCGCAAAACCTGCCTTGCGTGATCAACCCGCATGGCGGCCCCTGGGCACGCGATGGCTGGGGCTTCAACCCGGAAGCGCAATTCCTGGCCAATCGCGGTTTTGCCGTCCTGCAAATGAATTTTCGCGGCTCGACCGGTTATGGCAGGCAGTTCTGGGAAGCCAGTTTCGGCCAATGGGGCTTAAGCATGCAGGACGATATCACCGACGGTGTTCACTGGCTCATCGACCAGGGCATCGCCGACCCGGCTCGCATTGCGATCTATGGCGGCAGCTACGGCGGCTACGCCACCCTGGCGGGCATTACCCGTACCCCCGATTTATACGCAGCGGCGGTCGACTATGTCGGCGTATCGAACTTGCTTACGTTCATGAATACGATTCCGCCCTACTGGAAGCCCATGCTTGAAAAAATGTACAGCATGGTGGGCAATCCGGAACACGATCATGAACGCCTGGTGGCGACTTCGCCCGCTCTGAACGCCGAAAAAATACAGACACGCTTGTTCATCGCCCAAGGCGCTCATGATCCGCGCGTCAACAAGGACGAAAGCGATCAAATGGTGCTGGCCTTGAAAGCGCGCGGGGTCGCGGTCGAGTATATGGTCAAAGACAACGAGGGCCATGGCTTTCATAACGATGAAAACAAATTCGAGTTTTACGACCGCATGGAAAAATTCTTGATGCAGCATCTGAATACATGATTCAATCGTAAAAAACGGTTCCTGTTCAACGCTTGATAGCACTTACTTATGGAGACGGCGGAAATTGGGCCAAGCTATCCCGGCCCGGCGCTTGATGCCGAGGCTTTTTCCGCCAAACACGCATGAAACTCTATTACCTTCAGGGGGCTTGCCCGCTGGTGACGCAAATTGCCATGGAATGGATGGGCCAGCCCTACGAGCTGCAGAAAGTGGAACGTTCCGAATTGAGATCGCCCGATTTCCTGGCGCTCAATCCGGTCGGATCGGTGCCGGTGCTAACCGATGGCGACCTGACGCTCACCCAAAGCAATGCAATTCTAGAGTACTTGACCGAGCTGCACCCCAAGGCCGGATTACATGGTGAAACCGCTCAAGAGCGGGCGGAGGTGCGACGCTGGCTTGGCCTGTGCAATGCTGACATACATCGTAATTTCGGCAATATTTTTGGCGCGCAAGCGTATTTTGACGACGCTGAATCGCAACAGCAGCTTATTGAAAAAACCGCGAATCGCCTGACCTTTTTATTCGGCATTATCGATAAGCATCTGGCCAGCCAAGAGTGGCTGGCGGCCCGCCGCTCTATTGCCGATCCCTATTTATATGTCCTGCTACGCTGGGCCAAAGCCAAAGAGGTCGATCTGTCCGGCATGGACAACCTGGACCGCTTCTACAAGAACATGGAGAGCGATCCCGGCGTCCAGGCATCTTTAAAGGCTCAAGGCTTAAGTTAAAAAGCACGGGTGGTTTGCCAGTTGGACGACTGGCTTATTCCGTTCCCGAATTAACTGCGAACACGAAGGCGAAGCGCCGCCAGTACCTATGTACGGCAAGCGAAGCCGAAACCATTCGCGGTTAATCTGGCGACGGAATCAACCGCCCAGATAAGCCTTGCGCACATTATCATTGATCAGCAAGTTTGCACCGCTATCGGCCAATACGACTTTTCCGGTTTCAAGCACATAGCCCCGATCGGCCACTTGCAGCGCCTTGTTTGCGTTCTGCTCCACCAGGAAAACCGTTACGCCATCGTCGCGTATGGTGTGGATGATTTCAAAAATCTGTTTGATGATCAGCGGCGCCAGCCCCAGCGTTGGCTCATCGAGCAATAGAAGCTTGGGCCTGGTCATTAACGCCCGGCCAATGGCCAGCATTTGCTGCTCGCCGCCCGACATGGTTCCTGCACGCTGATTGGCCCGCTCTTTAAGGCGCGGGAACAAGGTATAAACATGATCGATGCCCGCGGCGGTTTCCTCGCTCGAAAGAAAGAAACCACCCATCTTCAGGTTTTCAGACACGGTAAGGTCGGGAAAAACGCGTCGTCCTTCGGGGGATATGGCAATGCCCCGACGCATGATCGTGTGCGTCGCTTCGCGGGTGATGTCGTGCCCGTCGAAGGTAATGCGCCCCGACGAGGCGCGCGGCGAACCGCACACGGTCATGAGCAAGGTGGTTTTTCCTGCCCCGTTCGCGCCGATCAAGGTAACAATTTCGCCTTGATTGACCTCGACCGAAACATCGTTCAGGGCCTCGATGGCGCCGTAATGGGTATGAATATTTTCCAGCTTCAGCACGTTACTCTTCCCCAAGATAGGCTTTGATGACGCGCGGGTCGCCGCGAACCTCGGAGGGAAGGCCCGTGGTAATCGGTTTGCCCTGCTCCATCACCATAATACGGTCCGACACGCCCATGACCAGGCTCATATCGTGCTCGATCAATAACACGGCCACGCCAAACTCTTTGCGCAGCCGGTCAATAAGCAGGGAAAGGTCGCGTTTTTCCTGGGGATTCAACCCCGCGGCCGGCTCGTCCAGCATTAGCAACCGAGGCTTGGTAATCATGCAACGGGCGATTTCCAGCCGGCGCTGATGGCCATAAGCCAGATTGCCCGCCTCACGATTCGAATACTGGCGCAAGCCCATGAAGTCGAGCCAGTCAACCGCGTTTTGCTGCGCTTCGCGCTCAGAGCGCCGATAGGATGGAACCTTGAACAAGCCTTGCAGCAAGCCGGTTTGCAGATGAGAGTGCTGGGCGACCAGCAAGTTTTCGAGCACCGTCAGCTTTTTAAACAGCCGCACGTTCTGAAACGTTCGCACCAATCCCTTTTGAGCCACTTTATGACTGGGCAAACCGGCGATGGGAGCGCCGTCCATAACGATGGAGCCCGTGGTCGGTTTGTAAAATCCGCCCACGCAGTTAAAAACAGTCGTTTTACCTGCTCCGTTAGGGCCAATGATGGCAAAGACTTCGTCGTTATTGACGTCGAACTGCACGCTGTCGACCGCCAGCAAACCGCCAAATCGCATCGTCAGGCCCGATACCGCCAGCAAAGCGCCGCTCATGTCGCCAGCTCCACGTGTGGACGTTTGACCGGAAGCAAGCCCTGCGGGCGCCACAGCATCATCACGACCATAACCAGACCGAAAACCAGCATACGATATTCCGCAAACTCACGAGCAATTTCAGGGACCACGGTGAGCAAGATCGCCGCCAGGATGACCCCCACCTGCGAGCCCATACCGCCCAGAACCACAATGGCCAATATCAGGGCCGACTCCATAAACGTGAACGACTCAGGATTGACCAGCCCCTGGCGCGCCGCAAAAAAAGCGCCGCCGAATCCGGCGAACATGGCGCCCATGGTGAAAGCGGATAGCTTGATCCGCGTAGGATTCAAGCCCAGAGAGCGGCAGGCGATTTCATCTTCGCGCAAGGCCTCCCAGGCGCGGCCGATAGGCATGCGTATGACGCGCGTCGACACGAACAGAGTAAACAGGGCCAGTGCCAGCGCCATCAGATATAAATAAATAATGACATCTTGCGTGTCGAAATTCCAGCCGACCAGATCGTGAAACGTGGTCTGGCCTTCGGGCGCACGGCGCAGCATAGGGAAGCCGAACACGGTGGGCTTGGGAATGCCCGAAATGCCGTCTGGCCCGCCGGTAAATGAATACAGATTGATCAGCAAGAGCCGAATGATTTCACCAAAACCCAGCGTGACAATGGCGAGGTAGTCGCCGCGCAGCCTAAGCACCGGAAAGCCCAGGACAAAACCAAACATCGCCGACATGGCGCCGGCCAACGGCAGCGCTTCCCAGAAACCCCACCCGGCCCAGTGATAAAGCAAGGCATAGGTATAGGCGCCTACGGCGTAGAACCCCACAAACCCCAGATCGAGCAAGCCCGCAAACCCGACCACAATATTCAGGCCCAGCCCCAACATAATATAAATAAGCACCAGGGTGGCGATATCGACTTGCGCCCGGCCCGTAAAAAACGGGAATACCAGGGCAATGGCGACGAGCAGGAAGATCAGGCCCCGCCTGACGGGCTCGGACATGACGGGCAGCGCCTTGCGCGCCTTGCCGCCCCGTGAGAACTTTGCCGCGATCAGCGGGCGGAGAAACTGGAAGACAAAGACAATGGCCATGCCGCCGAAAATCATGGGCCATTCGGGTTCCAGGTTTGACGCCATGCCCTTGCGCACGATCTGGAGGCCAAAAACCGGCGCTATGATAATACCCGCCATGATGGCGGCGATGAACGCATTCTTGAAGTTTTTACCCATCACACTTTTTCCACTTCGGGTTTACCAAGCAGGCCTGTGGGGCGAAATAGCAAGATGAACACCAACAGCCCGAAAGCGACAATATCTTTGTACTGCGACGAGATATAAGCAGCGGCGAACGTTTCAGCCAGGCCCAGCAATACCCCGCCCAGCATGGCCCCGGGTATGCTGCCGATACCGCCCAGCACCGCCGCCGTAAATGCTTTGATACCCGCCAGGAACCCGATGAACGGATTGAGCTTGCCGATCGCCAGGGCGATGAGCACCCCGCCTACAGCGGCCAGCATGGCGCCGATAATGAACGTGAAGGAAATAACGCGGTTGGTGTCGATACCCAGCAGGTTGGCCATGTGGATGTCTTGGGAGCAAGCGCGCGACGCGCGGCCCATACGCGAATGCTTGATGAATAAAGTCAGCGCAATCATCAGCAGTACGGTAACCACGATGATCATGATGCGTGAATACGGCGCGGTAATCATGAAATCGGAGCCCAACGTAAACTGCACGGATCCGCTAATCAAGGTGGGAACCGCCATGTCGCGGGCTCCCTGTCCGATGGCGACCCAGTTCTGCAGGAAGATGGACATCCCGATCGCTGAAATAAGCGGCACCAGCCGAGGTCCGCCGCGCACGGGCGAATAAGCCACTTTTTCGATTGCATAGCCGTAGACGCCGGTAACCAGAATAGCCACCAGCAGCATAATAAGAATGATGAGCGGCAATGGCAGCCCGCTGTTCACGCCAATTGCCGAGAGCGTGACCAGGCCGACATAGGCTCCAATCATGTAGATTTCGCCATGGGCGAAATTGATCATGCCGATAATGCCGTAGACCATGGTATAGCCAATGGCGATCAAGGCATAAATCGCACCCAGCGACAAGCCGTTAAACAGCTGCTGCGTAAGTTGTGGTAAGAGCTCGGACATAGTGTGGAGATTCCAAACGGTTATGAGCTCGAGGGTATCTCGGTAAGCACAACCAAGGCATCAAAAAACAAATGCTCCAGCCCGGTATCGCCAGGACTGGAGCGCCTGGGCGAAGCTTAATACTTCAACTGTTCTTTAGTACCGTCTTTATTCCATTTGAATACAGCGAATTCGAACTGTTTCAAGTCGCCTTTGGCGTCGTACTCGACATTGCCGATAGCCGTATTGAATTTGTTCGCGTGCATGTAGTCGGCGACCTTTTTAGGATCGGCGCCCACGGCATTGATGCTGTCGGCCAGAATTTGCACGGCCGCGTAAGCGGTTAATGTAAAAGCGCCGTCAGGGCTGCGCTTGGCGTTTTTAAAGTTCTCAAGCACTTTTTCGTTGCCGGGCAATTTAGTGAAGTCGGCAGGCAAGGTCACCAGCAAACCTTCCACCGCCGGGCCGGCAATGGCAACCAGGTCCTGGTTGGCAACCCCTTCCGGCCCCATGAACTGGGTTTTCAGGCCCTGTTCACGCGCCTGACGCAACAACAAGCCCAATTCAGCGTGGTAACCGCCGAAATAGATCAAATCGGGATTCTGGGATTTGAGCTTGGTGATGACCGCGGAGTAGTCGCTGTCGCCCACGTTAATGCCTTCGAACAACGTAACGTTGACATTTTCTTTTTTGAGGCTGTCGCGTACTTGCGTGGCCACACCCGAACCATAGGTTTGCTTGTCATGCAAAATAGCGACTGTTTTGGGCTTGAGCTGTTTTGCAATGTAGCCGGCGGCAAACGGACCCTGCTGGTCGTCGCGGCCGATGGTGCGGAAAAAATAATGCGGCTTGATGGTGTCGGTAACCAATGGGGAAGTGGCCCCCGGGGTGATGGCCACAATGCCTTCCTGCTCGTAGACGTTAACGGCAGGTACGGTTGTGCCGGAACATGCATGCGCCACGGCAAACTTGGCGCCGGAGTTAATGACCCGGTTGGCGGCGGGAACGGCTTGCTTGGGCTCGCAACCGTCATCGATCAGCAAAGGTTCGAGCTTGGCGCCCTTGACGCCGCCGGCGGCATTGATGGCCTCGATGGCGGTCAGCGCGCCGGCCTGGATCTGGTCGCCATATTGGGTGGCGGGCCCTGTCATGGGTTGGGGAATGCCAATTTTAATGGGGTCGGCAGCATAAACGCTGCCGGCAACGGCCATAGCGCTAATTGCCAATATAAACGGCGATACTCGTTTTACGAAAGTCATGCTACCTGTCTCCTGTGACGTCGCCGCGGTTTTTCTATTGGACTGTGTCCTGCCGTGGGCAACCATGATTGAGCCTTCCGCCTTAATGGGCTAACGTATTTTGCGTGTTGGCGATATCACTGTCACTACGGATAACCCCTAACCATTCCACTTAATTGACACTTAAAATAAAACACGCCCCTGACGGGGCGTGTTTGGCAAACGAGGCAGCAGAAAAAGCGCAGCCCCCGGGGCCAGGCTTAAGACGTCAACCAGGCGAAGGAACGTGGTGCGCACCCCGTTTCATTTGGCGAACTCCACGGAAAGTTCGGCGGCTCGATTGTTCGCCGCCTGCATGGCGTTAAGGACGATCTGGCCAAAGCCCGCTTGTTCGAACACCGCGAGCGCGGCGGCGGTCGTACCGCCCTTGGATGTCACCCGTTCACGCAGAACGGCCGGCGATTCGTGAGAGAGCGCAGCCAGTTCAGTGGCGCCGTTCAAAGTGGCCAGCGCCAGGGTGCGCGCCTGCTCGCTACTTAGCCCAAGCTTTTTGCCGCCCTCGATAAGCGCCTCGATGAACAAGAACACATAGGCCGGACCGCTGCCTGAAAGCGCGGTCACGGCGTCGACTTGCTGATCGCTGTCGACCCAGACCACTTCACCGACGGTGCGCATCAACTGCTGTGCAATCGCCTTATCGTCTTGTGTCACACCTTGCAAAGCCATCAGCCCGGTCACGCCGGCGCCGATCAGTGCCGGGGTATTGGGCATGCAGCGTATTAGTCGAGCCCAGGGTTGCGCGTCCGAACCCAGCCACTGCGCAATACTGGCGCTTTCAATGCCCGCCGCAATACTGATGACCAGCGTATCGGGCCGCAAATACGGACGGCACAGCGCAACGACCTCTTTCATGCCTTGAGGCTTGACCGCGAAAATCCACACGCGTCGGCTGGCCAGCACCGCATCGGGTGCGCGGGCCACCGTCGTGCCCAGTTCGCGCCAGCGATTCAGGGCCTCGTCGCTATGATCGATGACGTGAACGTCATGCGCAGAACAACGTTTACCGATCAACCCGGCCGCCAGCGCGCTGGCCATATTGCCGCCGCCGATAAATGAAATAGTAAGTTCTTGATTCATAAGAACGCTATTGTACGATTTTCGCGAGTCGATTACCCGCCGATTCCGGAGATAAGGGTTTACGGGTAATCATTCGTTGACCGATGGACGAGAATGTCGTTAAAGTCATTCCCATGTCACATATGTGTCATAAGCTACGCGGCGAATCCAGCTAAAAAATCTGTGTTGGTTCAACAATTAATCGGAGAATAAACCATGCGAGCAAAATACCTGGCGCTTTCCCTGGCGGGGCTCATCGCCACCATTGGCACCGCCCAAGCGGCTACCGACATCAATTTTTGGCACTCAATGCAAGGCCCATTGGGCGAGCGCGTTAACGCGATTGTCGCCGAGTTCAATAAAACGCAGTCGGACTACGTCGTGCATGCGGTCTACAAAGGCGCCTACGGCGAGTCCATGAACGCCGGCATCGCGGCCTTCCGCGCCGGCAATGCTCCCGATATTCTTCAAGTATTCGAGGTGGGCACAGCCACCATGATGTACGCCAAAGGCGCCATCCAGCCCATACAGGAAATGTCGGAAAAAGCCGGCGACCCGATCAACCCCGACGACTTTCTCGGAGCCGTGGGCGGCTATTACTCCTCGCCCGAGGGCAAACTGATATCGATGCCTTTCAACAGTTCGACACCGGTTTTCTATTACAACAAGGAAGCGTTCAAGAAAGCCGGCCTGGATGCCGAAAAACCGCCCAAGACATGGGATGACGTTTCCGCCGCCGCAAAAAAACTACGTGCGGCCGGCTATGAGTGCGGCCTGACCACTTCATGGCCATCCTGGGTGAACCTGGAAAACCTCGGCTCCTGGCACAACGTGCCCTACGCTTCCAAAGACAACGGTTTCGGCGGCCTCGACGCCCGACTGGAAATCAATCAGCCCTTGTACGTGCGCCACATGACCTTCCTGGCCAATATGTCCAAAGAAGGCACATACACCTATGGCGGCCGCGGCGACGCGCCCAACGGGCTGTTCATCTCGGCCAAGTGCGGCATGTTCATCGGCTCCAGCGGCAACCGCGCCAGCATCATCAAGAACGGCAAGTTCGATTTCGGCACTTCATTCCTGCCTTACTACAGCGATGTCAAAGGCGCGCCGCAAAACTCGATTATCGGCGGCGCCTCGCTATGGGTCTTTGCCAACAAATCCCCTGAGGTCTACAAAGGCGTCACCAAGTTCTTTAAATACATCTCAAGCCCCGAGCAGGCTGCCGCCTGGCACCAGGGCACGGGCTACGTGCCAGTCACCAAAGCCGGGTACGAGCTAACCAAAAAATCGGGTTACTACGACAAGAACCCGGGCACCGAGATTGCCGTACAGCAGTTGGACGCCACCACCACCGAGAACTCGCGCGGTATCCGTCTTGGCTATTTGCCGCAAATTCGCGATATCGAAGATGGCACGATGGAAGAAATTTTTTCGGGTAAAGTAGCGCCCGAAGCCGGATTGGCTTCCATGGTGAAACGCGGCAACGAACTGCTGGAGCGCTTCGAAAAAAGCGTCAAGTAAGCGCAGTTCGTCACATGACGCCGTGAGGTTTGCCCCGCCCGGGAATTCCTCACGGTTTTTTACTTTACCCCCTGAGAAGCACCTCCGACGATGGAAAAACGTGTAGTCTTCAGCCATAAAACGCTACCTTATTTGCTGCTGGCCCCCCAGTTGGCAATCACCGTGGTCTTTTTCTTCTGGCCGGCGGGCCAGGCCATGTGGCAAGCGTTCCGCCTTGAAGACCCCTTCGGGCTATCGTCGCAATTTGTAGGCCTCGACAACTTCGCCGAGTTGTTCAGCAACACCGAATACGTCGACTCATTCAAGATCACCGCGCTATTTTCGATACTGGTCGCGGTATCAGGCCTGATCATTTCGCTGATTCTCGCGCTCATGGCCGACCGGGTCGTGCGGGCCGCGGGCATCTATAAGACCTTATTGATATGGCCTTACGCCGTCGCCACAGCGGTGGCTGGCGTATTGTGGCTATTCATGTTCTCGCCGTCTGTCGGCGTATTGGCGATCTATCTGGTTAACCTGGGCTTCAGCTGGAACCCGCGCCTTGACAGCGCCGACGCCATGACGCTGGTCGTGGTGGCTTCCGTATGGAAGCAAATTTCCTACAACTTTCTGTTCTTTTTGGCCGGCCTGCAATCGATCCCCCGCTCCTTGATCGAAGCGGCCGCCATCGACGGCGCCGGCCCGGCGCGGCGCTTCTGGACCATCGTCTTCCCTTTGCTGTCGCCCACCACCTTCTTCTTGCTGGTGGTCAACGTTATTTATGCGTTCTTCGATACCTTTGCGATTATCGACATCATGACGCAAGGCGGCCCGGGAACCAGCACGGACATTCTCGTCTACAAGGTTTATACCGCGGGTTTCAAGGGACTTGACCTGGGTTCTTCATCGGCTCAGTCCGTTATCCTGATGGCTATCGTGGTGGGGTTGACCGTATTGCAATTCCGTTATATCGACCGCAAGGTTAACTACTGACGCGCGCGTCTGATTCATAGCAAGGCACTGACATGATCCAACGTCGCCCTTATCTGGATATTTTTTCCCATCTTATTTTGCTGATTGGGGTGGCCATTGTCGCCTTCCCGCTCTATATCACTTTCGTCGCCTCCACCCAAACGGCGCAAGAGGTAGCGCAAGCGCCCATGTCGCTGCTGCCGGGCAGTCATCTCATTGAAAACTACGGCACAGTGCTTTTCGGGGGTATGAATAACGCATCGCCCGTAGCCCGCATGATGTGGATCAGCACAGTCATGGCGCTGGTCATCGCCATCGGCAAAATCGCCATCTCTATGCTGTCTGCCTTTGCCGTGGTGTACTTCCGTTTTCGTTTCCGCATGTTTTTCTTCTGGATGATCTTCGTCACCCTGATGCTGCCCGTCGAGGTGCGTATTGCGCCTACATACAAAGTCGTGGCCGACCTGGGCATGCTGAACAGTTACGCCGGCCTGACCCTGCCGCTTATCGCCTCGGCCACGGCCACCTTTTTATTCAGGCAGTTCTTCCTGACCATCCCGGACGAGCTCGTCGAAGCCGCCCGCATCGACGGCGCCGGCCCCATGCGGTTTTTCAAGGATATTTTGCTGCCCCTGTCGCGCACCAGCATTGCCGCTCTGTTTGTGATTCAGTTCATTTACGGCTGGAATCAGTATTTGTGGCCGCTGATCATCACCACTCAAGAAAACATGTACCCCGTGGTCATCGGCATCAAGCGCATGATCGCCGGCGGCGATAGCGTTACGCAATGGAACCTGGTGATGGCCACGGCCCTGCTGGCCATGATTCCACCTGCGGCGGTCGTCATCTTTATGCAAAAGTGGTTCGTAAAAGGCTTGGTCGATGCCGAAAAATAATTCCAATGGAATAACAACGTATCTGGAACAATTCAATTATGGCTACACTCAGTTTTAGCGACGTCACCAAAACCTACCCAGGCGATGTTGCCGTTATACATGGCGTCGACATGCAGGTGGGCGATGGCGAATTCATTGTCATCGTCGGCCCGTCGGGCTGCGGAAAATCGACGCTGATGCGCATGGTTGCCGGGCTGGAAAGCATTACCGGCGGCGAAATAAAAATAGATGGCAAGGTCGTCAACAATCTTGAACCCGCCGAGCGCGACATTGCCATGGTGTTTCAAAACTATGCGCTCTACCCCCATATGTCGGTGTTCGACAACATGGCTTACGGTCTGAAAATACGCAAATTTTCAAAACAGGAAATCCGCCAGCGCGTCGATAACGCCGCCTCCATACTTGAACTGAGCTATTTGCTCGACCGCCGCCCCGGGCAGCTTTCTGGCGGCCAACGCCAGCGGGTCGCCATGGGGCGCGCCATTGTGCGCGACCCAAAAGTATTTTTATTCGACGAACCGCTGTCCAATCTCGACGCGAAGCTGCGGGTGCAAATGCGCCTTGAAATTCAAAAGCTGCATCGCCGCCTTAAAACCACCAGTCTTTATGTCACCCACGATCAGGTCGAAGCCATGACGCTGGCGGAGCGCATGGTCGTTATGAACAAAGGCATAGCCGAACAGATCGGCACGCCTATCGAAGTCTTCGAAAAACCGGCTTCGACCTTTGTCGCCAGTTTCATCGGTTCCCCGCCCATGAATCTGATCCCCGTACAAATCGACGCGCAGCGCCAGGTTAAACACGCCGATGGCGACACGCTGCAAATTGCACCCGACCTGATTCCCGAGCATATGGCCAATAGGAAAGCGTTGATGGGAATACGGCCTGAACACATGCATTTGCATGCCGCCGGAATACCTATCGATATCGAGATGGTTGAAATACTGGGATCAGAGCAACTGGTACATGGGCGTCATCACGATACCCCCTTAATTGTGCGCTGCGCGGTCAACATGACTAAAGAGCACCCTTTGCTGGCAGGCGAGACCGTTATGGTCGGGCCCGATCAGCAAAATGCCCTGCACTGGTTCGACACTGAAACCGGCAAGCGCATCGAAGCCTGACTTCATCGCGGCATACACCGCAACAGGCATAAACAGGCCCCTTCACTCACCGAGCTGAAGGGGCCTGTTCGCCAAGGCAGGCGCGATAGGCGCGCAGGCCTTGGGGTTTTACTTATTACTGATAAACAGTCTTGCTGCCGTCTTTATGCCAAACATAGACGTCGAATTCGAAGTCGTTCAAGTCGCCTTGTTTGTTCCACGACAGTTTGCCAATGGGCGTGTCGACACTATTCGCATGCAAGTAAGCCGCCACTTTCACCGGATCATCCACGCCGGCGCCCTTAATGCCTTCGGCGATCGCCTGGGTGGCCGCATACGACGTCATCTGGAAAGCCCCGCTGGGGTCGCGTTTCTTATCTTTGAAAGCCTTCACGACTTCAGCGTTAGCCGGATTTTTCGAGAAGTCGGCAGGCAACGTCAACAACATGCCCTCGACGGCGGCGCCGGCAATGGCATTGATATCCGGGTTGCCTGCTCCCTCGGGCCCCATGAACTGGGCCTTAAGCCCTTGCTCGGCGCCCTGACGCAATAACAATCCCAGTTCGGGGTGGTAGCCGCCGTAGTAGACGAAATCAGCCCCCAGCGTCTTGAGCTTGGTAATCACCGCCGAATAGTCGCTATCGCCGGCATTGATGCCTTCGAACAAGGCAACCTGGATGCCCGCCTTTTCAAGATCGTTTTTAACCGCGCTGGCAATGCCTTGGCCATACGACTGCTTGTCGTGCAGGACAGCGACTTTAGCGGGCTTGATTTTTTCAATGATGAATTTGGCGGCGGCGGGCCCTTGCTGATCATCGCGACCGATAGTGCGGAAGATCATGTCGTAATTCTTGCCTTCGGTAACGCCGGGCGCGGTGGCCGAAGGCGTGATCATCAATACGCCTTCGGTGTTGTACACGCTGCTGGCCGCAATGGTTGCGCCCGAGCATACATGCCCCACCACATAATGAATCTCGTCGTTAACTACGCGATTAGCCACGACAGGACCTTGCTTGGGCTCGCAAGAATCGTCCATCACCACCACGTTAAGCTGCTTGCCCAGCACGCCGCCCGCCGCATTGATTTGTTCGATAGCGGTATCGATGCCCTGCTTCACCATGTCGCCATACTGAGTCACCGGGCCCGTTGTCGGCCCCGCAAAGGCGATCGTGATCGTATCGGCGCCGGCCCCCTGCGACACCAGCATGCCCAGCGCCAGGCCGAGTGCGCCTGCCATCTTTGAAAGACCGATATTCATGGAAAACTCCCGAGTCGTTAGGCCCCGGCGGACGGGGTGCAAGTTCTTTGGTCGCCATCGCCTGTCCGGCCAAACCCGGACGGCCCTTATTTCGGGTTAGCATAGCATGGAGCAATCCGGTTTTGCGCCAGTGCGGCCAGGCGCATTACGCCTCGAGCAATTCGTTAGCCGGCGCTTCGTTCAAGTAGGTCACCCCGGGCAATTGGCATTGATGCACCGCCGAAATAAGCGCTTTGATGGCGGTGGGCCGCGGGAAGCTTTTTCGCCAGACCAGCACTACGCGCCGATCCGGTATGGGTTTTTTAAACGGAATATAGGCCAGCAGATCGCTGCGCAATCCGGGCATGGCCAGCGAGCTGGAGGGCAAGACGGTAATGCCAATGCCCGCGGCCACCATATGCCGTATCGTCTCGATCGATGAGCCTTCGAAAGTACGCTGTATGCCCTCGCTTGAGGCAGAGAACCGCGACAGCTCGGGACACACTTCAAGCACCTGGTCGCGAAAGCAATGTCCGGCTCCAAGCAGCAACATGGTTTCGTTTTTCAGATCGGACGAAAGCACCTCTTTAAGCTTGGCCCAGGGGTGATTTTTTGGCACCGCCACGACAAACGGCTCGTCGTACAAAACCTCGACCGCCAAACCCGAATCCGGTAATGGCAGCGCCACAATGGCGCAATCGATTTCACCCTGGCGCAAAAGCTCAAGCAGGCGCGCGGTAAAGTTTTCTTGCAGCAGCAGCGGCATTTGCGGCGTATGGGCAATATGGGCCGGCACGAGGCGCGGCAATAGATACGGGCCTATGGTATGAATGACCCCGACACGCAAGGCGCCGGCCAGGGGATCATGGCCCTGGCGCGCGATTTCGCGCAAATTCGTCGCTTCCTCAAGAACCCGCTGCGCCTGCCCCACGACACGCAAGCCGATGGGCGTTACGCCTACCTCGGTGCCGCCGCGCTCGAACAAGATCACGCCCAATTCGTCTTCAAGCTTGCGTATCGCCACCGACAAGGTGGGCTGGCTTACAAAGCAAGCCTCGGCCGCACGGCCGAAATGGCGTTCTCGCGCCACCGCCACGATGTACTTCAATTCCGTCAAAGTCATGCTATGTCTCTCTAGGTATAAGCAACAATTAAAACCAGAAACCAAGAACCGGATCGTCTGAAATGAGGCGAGGCGTCAACTGCGCAAAAAATCCTGCTTGCCGCGCATCCAGCGTTGCAAATGTGCGTGGGCCTGTTCGGGAAAATGCGCCAGCAAATCGCGCGCCAGGGATTGCGCCTGATCGACCAGCAAGGCATCGGTTTCGAGGCTGGCAAAGCGCAGCAGTTCCACACCCGACTGGCGCACCCCCAGGAATTCGCCTGGACCGCGCTGCTGCAAGTCGCGACGCGCAATTTCAAATCCATCGCTGGTTTCGTACATCGCCCGCAAGCGCTGACGCGCCACCTGCGACAGCGGGGTCTGATACATCAACACACACACCGATTTGGCGCTGCCCCGGCCTACACGGCCACGCAACTGGTGCAACTGGGCCAGGCCAAAACGTTCGGCATGCTCGATAATCATGAGCGACGCATTGGGGACGTCAACCCCCACCTCGATCACCGTCGTGGCAACCAGCACATCAACCTGGCCGGCCCGAAAGGCATCCATGATCTGTGTTTTTTCAACCGGCTTTAAACGGCCGTGAATCAATCCCACCCGCATGTCGGGCAGTGCCTGCGCCAAGCGCGCGTGCGTATCGACCGCCGTCTGAAGCTGCAAGGCCTCGCTATCCTCGACCAGCGGGCATACCCAGTATGCCTGCCGCCCGGAACGCACTTCGGTCATGACATGCGCCAGAACCTCTTCACGCCGGGCCTCGGCCACTAGCTTGGTCAGCACGGGGGAGCGGCCGGGCGGCAGCTCGTCAATGACGGATACGTCCAGGTCGGCAAAAAACGTCATCGCCAATGTGCGCGGAATCGGCGTGGCGCTCATATTGAGTTGATGAGGGATGAAACCCTGGCTGCCCGATTGCGCAGCGTCGGGCTCGGCCTCGCCCTTGCGGCTGAGCTGCAAACGCTGCCCTACTCCGAAACGATGCTGCTCATCCAGAATGATCAGCCCCAGATTGGCGAAATCCACCTTGTCCTGGATGAGAGCCTGGGTACCCACCACCAACTGAGCCTGGCCCGACGCAATCCGCTCAATTGCCATCTTTCGCGCCTTGGCGCTAAGACTGCCTGTCAGCCACGTTGCCTGGACCCCCAGCGGTTCCAGCCAGCCGACGAGTTTCTGAAAATGCTGCTCAGCCAAAATTTCAGTCGGCGCCATAATGCCAACTTGAAAGCCGCTGGCGATGGCCTGCGCCGCCGCCAGGGCGGCCACAATGGTCTTGCCGCTGCCCACATCGCCCTGCAACAGGCGATGCATGGGAAATGGCCGCCTTAAATCGTGGGACACTTCGGCGACCACGCGCGCTTGAGCCGCCGTCAATGTAAATGGCAAGCTGGCTTGGAACTGTTCCACCAGCCTGCTTTTTTCCCCCGTCAAAGGGCGCGCCCGTTGTTTCAACCGGGCCGCCCTGGCCATGGCCAGGGCCAGCTGCTGGGCCAGCAGTTCATCGAACTTGATCCGGCGCCATGCGGGGTGGCCGCGCTCGATCAGGTCTTCGAGCGATACATCCGGCGGCGGATGATGCAGCACCCGTATGGCCTGGGCAAACGGAATCAATTCATACTGCTCGAGAACCCCGGCCGTCAGCGTATCGGACAAATCGGCTTCATCGAGCGCTTTGTCGATGGCGCGTCGCAGCGTGGCCTGCGGCAGGCCGTCCGTCGTTGGATAGACCGGCGTCAATGCCTCGGGCAATTGGCTGCCCGCCACCATCACCCTGGGATGCACCATTTCGGGCCCGGCAAAACCGCCCCTCACTTCGCCGCGCACGCGCACGCGCTTTCCCACCGCCAACTGCTTCTGCTGGCTGGGATAAAAATTAAGCCAACGCAGCGCAAGTTGCCCGGTATCGTCCTGAATCAGGGCAAACAACTGGCGGCGCGGACGGAACTGCACTTCGCAATGCAGCACCTCGCCTTCGACCTGGCCGGTTTGCCCGGGATGCAGCGAACCGATAGCCACAATTTGCGTTTCGTCTTCGTAACGAATCGGCAAATGGACAATAAAGTCCCTGGGCTCGTTAAGGCCCAGACGCAATAGCTTGCGCTCGATCAGCGAAGTGCGGGATGGCGCCGAGCCGGCCCGTGATTTAACTGCCGCTTTAGCCGCCGCTGTTGAGGTCGCGGTAGACACAGTACTTGACTTGAACTAAATGACGACTATCGCCTCGACCTCGAACTGCGCGCCCTTGGGAAGACTGGCCACGCCAATCGTCGAGCGTGCCGGGAAAGGCTGCGGAATGATGTCGGCCATGATGGCATTGGCACTGGCGAACTTGCTTAAGTCGGTCAGGAATAAAGTGAGCTTGACGATATTGTTCAGGGTGCCGCCCGCCTCTTCGATAACCGCCTGCATATTGGCAAACGACTGACGCACCTGGCCTTCGAAATTTTCGGAGACCAGCTCACCGGTACCGGGCTCAAGCCCGATTTGCCCTGACAGATAAACTGTTTTTCCGGGAGCAACGGCAACTGCTTGCGAATAAGGGCCAACAGCCGCGGGGGCTGAATCAGTATGAATAATTTGCTTAGCCATGAAAGCCTCAGGATAGATGAAAAATAAAACAGCTATCAGAGTTTAAACAGCTATAGCATTAATTAAAAGCCCCTAATCGCTAAAAGCAGGGTTTATCAGCGCTTTATTTTTCGACAAAAGCGCGCTCGATGACGTAATCGCCCGGCTGCCCCACCCCGGCCGACACCACAAAGCCTCGTGCATCCAGCATTTGGCTGATATCGCTCAACATATGCGGACTGCCGCACAACATGGCGCGATCCGTTTCAGGGTTTAATTCGGGCAGACCGATATCGGTGAAAATCTGTCCGCTCTCGACCAAGGTCGTAATGCGTCCCTGATGGACGAACGGTTCGCGCGTGACCGTCGGGTAGTAAATCAGCTTTTCTCTGACGATATCGCCGAAATATTCGTTGTTGGGCAGCTCGTTCTGGATGTAATCGGAATAAGCCAGCTCATTGGCAAAGCGCACGCCATGCACCAAGACCACTTTGTCGAACCGTTCGTAGATATCCGGGTCTTTGATGATGCTCATGAAGGGAGCCAGGCCTGTGCCGGTTCCGAACAAATACAAGTGCTTGCCGGGCTTGAGGTCGTCGGCCACCAAGGTGCCGACCGGCTTCTTGCTGACGAGCACCGAGTCGCCGGGTTTCAGATGCTGCAAACGCGACGTCAGGGGTCCGTTCTGGACTTTAATGCTTAAGAACTCGAGATTTTCTTCGTAATTTGCACTGGCAATACTGTAGGCGCGCATCAGCGGCTTGCCTTCGACCTCGAGCCCCAGCATGACAAAGTGGCCATTGTGGAATCGCAAGGCGGGATCGCGCGTGGTGGTGAAAGAAAACAACGTGTCGTTCCAGTGACGAACGCTCAGGACCTGCTCGGAATTAAAAGCTGCCATGTGATCTATAGAAAGATTGATAGTTATCAGGCATTACGCCTTTTGAGCGCTGCGCCGTGGCGAATTGCCGGATAATCGTGAAAGAAAGCCCGATTTTAGCTTATTTAAGCCCTAACAACGTAATAACCCTATGTCAATAACGAATTACCCGTCCCGCCGCCTGAGCAACTTGAATACATGCCATGTTCCGTTCAGCGACTCATTCAATGCGAAACGTTGAAAAAGGGCTGCCCCTGCAACCTCGTTTTCACTGAGTTTTCTTGTTGAGTATTTTTAAATAGTCTGCTACATTCTGCGCTGCGCACATGCGAATCATTTCTATTTACATAACTAGTCTCGCCGCACGGCGCTCAGCATACCCATCATCATCCTAAACACCTCGTAGGAGTAGTTTCATGCGTTCATCCCGACCGCTTTTACCCTTGTTCCGTGCTTTAACACTGGCTGGCCTGACAGCAGCTTCCGCAGGCGCCGTAGCCGCCGACGTCAGCCTGTACACGACTCGTGAACCCAAGTTGATTCAACCCATACTTGACGAGTTCACCAAGGATAGCGGCATCAAGGTGAATACCGTCTTCGTTAAAGACGGCTTGCTTGAGCGCGTTAAAACCGAGGGCGAAAAATCGCCGGCCGACGTTCTGATGACCGTGGATATCGGCAACCTGATCGACCTGGTGCAGGCCGGCGTAACCCAGCCCGTCAATTCCACGGTGCTGACCGAGACCATTCCCGCCAATCTGCGCGGCGCCGACAACCAGTGGTATGCCTTGTCGCTACGCGATCGCGTCGCCTACGTTGCCAAAGACCTTGACGTTAAAGCGCTGACCTACGAATCGTTGGCCGACCCGAAATGGAAAGGCAAGGTTTGTATACGTTCCGGCCAGCATCCCTACAACACCGGCCTGATTGCCGCCATGATCGCCCATAATGGGGCTGAAGCCACCGAAACCTGGCTGCGCAATGTCAAGGCCAACCTGGGGCGCAAGGCGGCCGGTGGCGATCGCGATGTTGCGCGCGACATTCTCGGCGGCATCTGCGACATTGGCATTGCCAATGCCTACTATGTTGGCCGCATGAAGAACGCCGAGCCCGGAACCGACGCCCGCAAATGGGGCGATGCCATCAATGTGGTGCGCCCGACCTTCGCCAACGCAAAGAGCAATGGCACGCATGTCAATATGTCCGGCGCATCCGTGGCAAAATACGCACCTAATAAAGAAGGTGCAGTTAAATTGCTCGAATACCTGGTGTCGGAGAAAGCTCAAGACTTATACGCCAACGCCAATTACGAGTATCCGGTCAGAGCGGGCGTTACGCTTGATCCGGTTGTAGCCAGTTTTGGTAAATTAGTCGTTGACCCTCTTCCGCTCGCCGAAATAGCCAAGCATCGCAAGCAGGCTAGCGAGCTGGTAGACAAAGTTGGCTTCGATAACTAAGACTTTGTCCGTCCAGGGGGCGGTTGCGCACGCTGATTCGCGCGCGCTGCCCCGATCTTTGCAGGAACCCATCCGCTTGCGTTTGCGTCGTTTGTTTTTATTAGAGTCCGGTGCAGGCTGGCGGTTTGGCGCGATCTTGGTCGCGTTATGCGTTGTCGCGCCCATTCTGAGCCTGGCCTGGTTCGCGATGCAGGGTTCGCTCGACCACTGGTCGCACCTGCTTGAATATGTCTTGCCGACGGCCCTGGGCAACACCTTGCTGCTGCTGGTGGGCGTGGGTATTTTGGTCACGTGCCTGGGCACTGGAAGCGCCTGGCTCGTCACCGCCTATCAGTTTCCCACGCAACGCATCCTGTCCTGGGCCTTATTGCTTCCCCTGGCGGTTCCCACCTATATCGTGGCGTTCGCCTACCTCGACATCCTTCATCCTATCGGGCCGGTCCAGTCGCTGATACGCGACGTGCTCGGCTACGACAGTCCGCGCCAATTCCGTCTGCCCGATCTGCGCTCGCTTCCCGGGGCTATTTTCTTATTGGGCTTTGTCCTCTACCCCTACGTGTATCTAAGTACACGCGTCATGTTTTCAACCCAGGCCGCCAGCCTGATAGAAGCCGGCCGCATTCTGGGCCAATCGGGCCGAGGCGTGTTTTTTAAAGTCGCGCTGCCGCTGGCACGTCCCGCGATCGCCGTCGGCGTCAGCCTGGCCTTGCTGGAAACGCTTAACGACATTGGCGCCTCCGAATTCCTGGGGGTCCAGACACTGACCGTTTCGGTATATACCACTTGGGTCACCCGCTCAGACCTGGCCGGGGCCGCGCAAATCGCGCTGACCATGCTGGCCATTGTGGTCATGCTTATTTTGCTCGAGCGCCGCGGGCGCAAGCGCCAGCGCTACGCCAATACCCAAAGAATGCGCCCCATTCAAGCCAAACCGCTGTCGGGCATGGCCGCCGTCATGGCGATCGGTTTGGGCTGGCTGCCTATTCTTATCGGATTCGTGGCGCCGGCTCTGTATTTATTGAATGAAACCATCAAGCATTTTCATCTGGTTGGCAGCGTTTCCACGCAATTGCTCAACAGCGGTTTCAATACGGTTCGCATCGCGTTCATCGCCACACTGGTCGTTGTGGCCGGCGGCCTGGTCGTCACTTGGGCGGCGCGCAGTTCGCGCTCCAACAGTCCCTACAATCCCATCAAAATAGGCGCACGCGTTGCCACCGCGGGCTACGCCCTGCCCGGCACCGTGCTGGCGATTGGGCTGCTGATGCCATTCAGCTTGATCGACGATGCGATTGCCTGGGTGGTCAAGCTGGTTACGGGTGTCTCGCCCGGCCTGGTGCTGATGGGCTCATCCACCGCACTCGTATGTGCTTACGTCATACGCTTTCTTGCCATTTCGGTGGGCGGTCTTGAATCGGGCCTGGCCCGTATTCCTCCTTCGCTTGAGCAGGCTTCGCGCTTGCTGGGCGAAACGCCTACGGGCACGTTGCGCCGCGTGCACTTGCCGCTGCTGCGCCCCGCCTTGGGCGCGGCCGCTTTGCTGGTGTTCGTCGATACCATGAAAGAACTGCCCGCAACCCTGCTGCTGCGTCCCGTCAATTTTGAAACGCTGGCCACCTGGCTTTATGCCGAGGCAGCGCGCGGCACTTACGAAGAAGGTTCGGTCGCGGCCCTGACCATCGTTCTGGTCGGCCTGCTGCCTGTTATTCTACTGGCCCGGAATCAACTTAAATCTGGGCATTAACTGCATGTCTGACTTACTTAAACTCGACAAAATCTCGCTGGCTTACGACACGCCGGAAGGGGTGCAATCCGTCGTATCGGATTTTTCCATCAGCCTGGAGCAAGGCCATATCGGTTGCTTGCTTGGCGCTTCGGGTTGCGGAAAAACCACCGTTCTACGAGCGATAGCCGGATTCGAGCCGTTACGGGCCGGCTCGATAAGTTTGGGCGATACGGTTTTATCGACGATCAACGATCAAATCGAACCCGAACATCGCCATGTCGGCATGATGTTTCAGGACTACGCCTTATTCCCCCATCTCAATACCGAAAAAAACATCGCTTTCGGGTTGCGCCGCCACACAAAAAGCGAACGGGCACATCGAGTGGAAGAATTGTTAGCCCTGGTCGGACTGGAAGGCGCCGCCAAACGTTACCCGCATGAGCTGTCGGGCGGCCAACAACAGCGGGTTGCGCTGGCGCGCGCCCTGGCGCCCGCACCCGACCTGCTGCTGCTTGACGAACCCTTCTCGAACCTGGACATCGACACGCGCGAGCGCCTGGCATTCGAGGTGCGCGACATCTTGAAGAAAACCGGACATACCGCATTGCTGGTAACGCATAACCAGGCTGAAGCCTTCGCCATCGCCGATCGCATTGGCGTAATGCAGCAAGGCGTGATTGCCCAGTGGGACACCCCTTACGGCTTGCATCACAACCCCGCCAGCGCCTTTGTTGCCGACTTCATCCGGCGCGAAGCGCTAATGGCTCAACGCGCGCAGGCTTACTTACGCGGCGAAGCCAGCTAATCAGTCGTCATCCAGGCCTAGTTCCTGACACTTTCGCGTCAAGGTGTTACGCCCTATACCCAGCCGCTGGGCCGCTTCGGCGCGCCGGCCACGACTGTAGGCCAGTGCCGCGCGCAACAGGACGCGTTCAAAATCGTGCACCAATGTTGTCATAACCGCCGGCTCGTTACGTACGAATCGATTGTTCACTTCCTGGTTCAGCAACTCGGTCCATGAGGCCTTGTCGTCTCGTGCCGTTTGTATCAATGCATCGACGACGCCCTCGGTACGCACCGCTGCCGAACCGAGGGCGCCGCTCGCCCCTGTACTGAGTTCTGGCGGCAAGTCGTCGACATCAACCGTTTGGCCCGCCGACATTACCGTCAGCCAATGACAGAAATTTTCCAGTTGGCGGATGTTGCCCGGATAGTCGAAGGCCATCAACGCCTGCAGTGCGGCAGGAGTCAGGCGGCGTACGGGAACACCCAGGCTTTGGGCACTATTTTGCAAAAACAATTTACTCAATGCGCCGATATCTTCCCTGCGCTCACGCAGCGGCGGCAAACGCAGCCGAATCACATTCAAGCGATGAAACAAGTCTTCGCGAAACATGCCTTGGGCCACGCGCTGCTCCAAAGGCTGGTGCGTCGCCGCGACGATACGCACATCCACGGATACAGCCTGGGAACCGCCTATCCGGTAAAAGCTGCCTTCGGCCAGCACGCGCAACAATCGCGTTTGCAGCTCAAACGGCATGTCGCCGATTTCATCCAGAAACAGGGTTCCGCCGCTGGCCTCTTCAAAGCGGCCGCGGCGCATCGCCGTGGCGCCCGTAAATGCACCGCGTTCATGCCCGAACAGTTCAGCCTCGAGCAGATCGCGAGGAATAGCTGCAGCGTTCAGTGCCACAAACGGACCTGGGGCCCGAGCACTATGGGTATGCAGGGCCCGCGCAATCAATTCCTTGCCCGTGCCCGACTCACCGGTAATCAACACCGTGGCGGGCGAAACAGCCAAACGCCCAATAGCGCGAAAGACCTCTTGCATGGCAACCGAGGAAGACTGCATCATCACCTTGGCCGACCCTGCTTCGGGCGTATTGACGGGCACAGGTTCCGCGGCTTCGCCCTGCGCCGAAGCCGCCCGTTTGATCAATGCAACCGCTTCATTGATATCAAAGGGTTTCGGCAAGTAATCGAACGCGCCCTTCTGAAATGCGTCGACGGTGCTATTCAGATCGGTGAACGCCGTCATGACAATAACGGCCAAACCGGGGTAGCGCTGCTTGATATCGTGCAACAAGCTTAGGCCGTCTTGTCCTGGCATCCGAATATCGGTGACCAGCGCCGCAGGCGTCTCAAGACTCAAGGCCTGCAGCAGGGCGTCTGCCGAGGCAAAAGTTTGTACGGGAATAGCGACTCGCGCCAGTGCTTTTTCAAGCACCCAGCGTATGCTTTGATCGTCATCGACTATCCATACCGGCTTCATGGCGACTCCAAAGGTAATATCAGACGAAACTCAGTGTGGCCGGGGTGCGATTCGAACTCGACCACCCCGCCGTGTTGCTGGGCGAACTCCTGGGCAAGGCTCAGGCCCAGGCCCGTGCCATTCGCCCGCCCCGTCACCAAGGGATGAAAAAGCTTGTCGTGCAGGTCGGTGGGAACCCCGGGACCGTTATCGATCACCGACACCACGACACCCATTCGAACAGGACGTGTCGCCAGCACCAGTTGCCGGCCTATGCGGGTACGCAAAATCAGCTTCCCGGATAAAACCGCCCGCCCCGGCAAAGCACCATTCTGTTCAACCAGCGCCTGCGCCGCATTGCGCACGATATTAAGCAGCGCCTGAACCAGCCGCGAGAAATCGCCGCTCAGTTCGGGCACAGAGGCGTCGTAATCGCGGGAAATTTCAATTTGCGACGCAAATTCGGCATGCACCAGCTTATAAACCCGCTCGCACACTTCGTGAATATTGAAGCGATTGTTTTGCAAGGTTTCGCCTTGCGGAGCAAGAAGCCGATCGATCAGTGCACTCAGGCGATCCGCCTCCGCAATAATCACATGGGTATATTCACGCAAAGAACTCGAACTTAATTCGGATTCGAGCAGTTGCGCCGCACCGCGCAGTCCGCCCAAAGGATTCTTGATTTCATGCGCCAGGTTGCGCAAGGACTCGCGCTGCACCTTGAGTTCTTTGCTGAGCTTCTGGGTGCGATCCAGCAACACATGCTGATCCAGCGCCCGAATTTCAAGCAATGCCGCCCAAGGCTGATGATCCAGCGGCACAATCGTCAGGCTCGCCAGCACCACCGCGCCCAGGCGCCGAACGGAAAGGTCCTGCCGCAAAATCCCGAACTTGCCATTCACCGCATCGAGAAAACGAGGCGCCAAGGCTTCGTCGGCCTGGAACAAGGCGCGCCCGTCAACGCCAAGCAATTGCTTGCGCGATAAGCCAAAAAGCTCTTCCGCACTGGAATTGGCATGATTCACGACCCCATGCTCATCCAGCAAAAGCACTGCGGTAGCCAGCAAATCGTAGGGTTCAAGATGGCTCATAACACTACGACTCGCTGGACGGCAGTCGTTTAAAGGCTGTAGTACATATCGAACTCAACCGGATGGGTGGTCATGCGCAAGCGCGTGACCTCAGCCATTTTGAGATCGATGTAGGCGTCGAGCATGTCGTTGCTGAAGACGCCGCCACGAGTCAGAAACTCGCGGTCCTGGTCCAGTGCGACCAGGGCCTCTTCGAGCGATGCGCAGACGGTCGGGATTTTCGCGTCTTCTTCGGGCGGCAAATCGTACAGATTTTTGTCGGCTGGGTCGCCCGGATGGATTTTGTTCTGGACGCCGTCCAGGCCCGCCATCATGAGCGCCGAAAAAGCCAGGTAGGGGTTGGCCAGCGGATCGGGGAAACGCGCTTCCACGCGGCGGCCTTTAGGGCTGCCGACGTAAGGAATGCGAATCGATGCCGAACGGTTGCGCGCGGAGTAAGCCAGCTTGACCGGCGCTTCGTAATGCGGAACCAGGCGCTTGTACGAGTTGGTGCCGGGATTGGTAATCGCGTTCAATGCGCGGGCGTGCTTGATGATGCCGCCAATGTAATACAAGGCGAACTCGGACAAGCCGGCGTAGCCGTTGCCGGCAAACAGGTTTTGGCCGTCTTTCCAGATAGACTGGTGCACGTGCATGCCCGAGCCGTTATCCCCCACGACCGGCTTGGGCATAAATGTCGCCGTTTTGCCGTAAACGTGGGCTACATTATGAATCGTATACTTCATGACCTGGTTCCAGTCGGCGCGCTCCACCAGCGTGCTGAACTTGGTGCCGATTTCGAGTTGCCCCGGGCCGGCCACTTCATGATGATGCACCTCGACCGGCACACCCTGCTGCTCGAGCAACAAACACATTTCCGAACGCATGTCGTGGAACGAGTCAATAGGAGGCACAGGTACGTAACCGCCCTTCACTCCGGGCCGATGGCCCTGGTTCCCGCCTTCCATGTCCAAGCCGCGCGACCACGCCGCTTCATCGGACTTGATCTTGACAAAGCAACCCGACGCATCGTCATTCCAGGTGATGCCGTCAAAAACGAAAAACTCGGGCTCGGGCCCGAAATACGCCGTGTCGCCCAGGCCGCTGGACTTCAAATAGGCTTCAGCGCGCTTGGCCAGCGAACGTGGGTCGCGGTCGTAGCCTTTCAAGTCGGACGGTTCGACCACGTCGCACGTTAAAATCAGGGTCGGTTCTTCGCGGAATGGATCCAGACGAGCCGTTTTAGTATCAGGAATAAGCACCATATCGGACGCCTCGATGCCCTTCCAGCCGGCGATCGATGAACCGTCGAACGCCTGGCCCACTTCCAGCTTTTCTTCATCGACGGTATGACCTGGCACCGTTAAGTGATGCTCGCGCCCCAAGGTATCGGTAAAACGAAAATCAACAAAAGCCACTTCGCGCTCGGCGATGAGCTTAACAATTTCTTCTGGGGTGGACATAAAGGCTCCTGAGCAATGAGATCGAATAAGGGGTACTAATCCAGATATAAAGCAAATTACATGCCAACTTTTAAGCGTGCTTGGCGTATTGCTGGCTCACCGCCGGCCATGCACCTGGATGGGGATAGGGAAAGAATGTGCACTGGTTTGGTGCAAATTGTAGTGCAGCAAGTGGCCAAAAGGGAACATTACTCTAAAAATTCCGCTTGTAAGTCGTTCAAAAATTGCCAGCCTAGCGCCGTGGCCTGAAAGCGCGTGGGGTCGGACTCCAGCAGACCGCGCGCCACCGCACGCTTGAGCGCCGGCGTAATGGACAGAATCGACATTCCCGTGCGTTCCGTAAAGCTGCTGGCCAATACGCCCGACTTCAGCCGAAGGGCGTTCAGCATGAATTCGAACGGCAGCTCGTCAACCCCGACCACCCGTTCTTCGGCAAGATGGCTGCCGTCCATGCGCTGGGCTTTCTCCATCCAGGAAACAGGGTTTTTAAGCTTGGATTGCCGAATGATTTTGTCGTGGAACGACAGCTTGCCATGCGCGCCAGGACCTATACCCAGGTAATCGCCGAATTCCCAATAATTGACGTTGTGGCGGCTGCGGGCCTTGGGCTGGGCGTAGGCTGAAACCTCGTAACGTTCCCAGCCATTCAGGCTGGTTTGCTCGGCAATCATGTCTTGCATGGCCGCGCTGCTGTCATCATCGGGCACGCTGGGCGGATACTTGGCAAAAACCGTATTCGGTTCGAGCGTCAAGTGATACAGCGACAGATGCTCTGTTTTGAACGACATGGCTTGCTGCAGGTCTTGTGCACATGCGGCCAGCGATTGCTGCGGCAACGCAAACATGATGTCCAGATTCACCCGCTCGACCGCGCGCTGTGCAATATCTATCGCAGCCAACGCCTGCTTCGAGTCATGAATGCGGCCCAGAGCTTTGAGCGCATCATCGTTGAAGCTTTGAATGCCCAACGAAATACGATTGATGCCGCTGCGCGCATAGTCCATAAAACGGCTGGCTTCCACCGCGCCCGGATTGGCCTCGAGTGTTATTTCCGCATCGGGCAACACATTCAGATAAGCGCGAAACAAAGCCAGCATCTGATCGATCGCGCCCCCCGACAACAGGCTGGGCGTGCCTCCGCCAATGAAAATAGACACAACCTGCCGGCCCCAGACCAATGGCAAGGCCTGTTCAAGATCGGCGCGCAACGCCGCCAGATAGTTTTCCTCAGGCAGATCGGAATTAAGTTCGTGCGAATTGAAATCGCAATAGGGGCACTTGCGCACACACCAAGGCACATGCACGTATAAGGAAAGCGGAGGCAAACTGCTCAATACGGCATTGGCCGGCGCAAGCAGCTTACTGACGGGTTTGCTTGATTTTCCTTCCGGAATAATCGCAAAGGTGGGGTGGGCCATTAACTTAATGTTCCTGCGCCTTGAGCGCCTGCATCAGTTTGTTCAACGCCTGACCGCGATGGCTGATACGATTTTTTTCAGCCGGGTCCAGTTGGGCAACGGTCTTGCCCAGTTCCGGCAGATAGAAGTGCGGATCATAGCCAAACCCGTTATCGCCTTGCGGAGTATCGACGATTTCGCCTTGCCACAGGCCTTCGGCAATAATCGGGCGCGGGTCGTCAGCCGAGCGCACATACACCAGCAACGCCACATAACAAGCGGAGCGATCAGGCTCCCTCGCCAGGTTTTTAACCAGGTAAGCGTTATTGGCCTGATCGGATTTTGGCTCGCCATTCATCGCGGCATAGCGTGCGGAATACACGCCCGGCGCGCCATTCAGACTATTCACGCATAAACCTGAGTCGTCAGCCATGGCTGGCAAACCCGTATGCAAACTGGCATGGCGCGCTTTGGCCAGCGCATTTTCCACGAAGGTCGCGAATGGCTCGTCGGCTTCGCTGACGCCCAGTTCGCTTTGCGGCACCATGACAATACCCGCCGCACTGAGTATGGCGGAGAACTCTTTCAGTTTTCCTGCATTGTTCGAAGCGAGGACGACTTTGTTTGAAGGAAGAAAATTAGAGGCAGGCATAAGATCTATTGGGTGCAAAGGGTGACAACGAAAAGCATCAGTTTACTTCTATCGCTTGGCAACCAGGCGACGGTCAGGCTGAAATTCCAGTGATCTTGCCTTTTGAACCACCGAAGCAAATAAAGGGTGTAGCGGATTCAATATGAAATTATGCTCGCGCGGCACGATGACACTGGGTACAGCCAGCACAAGACTGGCGCTGTCGGCCAACCAGGCATCGCCAATAGCCGCCGTTTCAGCGGGAGCGGGATCATCGCGCCAGCCGCGGGGCAGCTTGTCGCGATCAAGGTACAAAATGTTTTTTTGCGGCAATAGCACCTGAAGCAAAATGTAATGCTGCAATACCTGATAATTATCGATGTGCACCAACACCTCGAGCAACGCCAAAGACTCGGAGCCCGCCAGATAAACGCAAGGACTACCTCGGCTATTCCAGCGCCCGCCATAACGCTTGGCGCCCTCGCCGTCAAAAGCCGAGTCGACCCATTTTTTCTTGACCAGACGATGCGCGATCAAATCGCTCAAGCAACTACCCCGTGCTCGAGCCGGCCAATTAAATCAAGGACGGCACGCGTTTCGGCCGATGTTGCCAGCATATCGAGTGGACGCCGATCACCCAGCCCTTTTACAGGCTGGTTCAGCCACAACTGAGCGGCCGCCGCATCGCCTTCGAATAAATTCGTGGCGCAATCAAGTACCTCGGCCAGACGATAGAGGCGGTCGCTTTCGTCTTGATTAAAATGCCCAGCCTTGATCCTGCGTTGCAAGGTGGCCGGAGCGATGACTGCAATTTTTGCAAGCTGCTTTTTATCGACCCCGGCCAATTCAGCCAGCTTGCTATAAACCTTATAGGACAAGCCCTCTTGCAATGCATCGTGCAATTCGCTGCCACGCTGGGGTATGCCAACCAAGCCCCAAAAATCATTACCCCCCTGCAGTGACGGAAAGTAAGTCTTGATGGAATCGGACATAAAGCCCCTCTTTAAAATCAAATGACATAAAATAACTATATCATTTGAGTAAAACCTAATCAATACCCTTTGATCAGAACGCCAGCGCATTACGTTGGAACTGAACAAGCTCCGCTATGCCGTCGCGCGCCAGGTCCAGCAGGCCGTCCAGCGCGGCACGATCGAAGGTCTGGCCTTCGGCCGTGCCTTGCACCTCCACAAAATGCCCCGCTCCCGTCATGACGATATTCATGTCGGCGTCGCAGCCCGAGTCTTCTATATAGTCAAGATCCAGCAACGGCCGACCATCGACCACGCCGACCGAAACCGCGGCGACATGGTCGCGCAAGGGGTTCGCCACCACCAGGCCCTTATCGACCAGACCACGCACGGCCAGCGCCGCCGCCACCCAGGCTCCGGTAATGCTGGCGCAACGTGTGCCGCCATCAGCCTGCAGCACGTCGCAGTCCAGATGCAGCGTACGCTCGCCCAGGGCCTCAAGGTCAAACACCGCGCGCAGGCTGCGGCCGATCAAGCGCTGAATTTCTTGAGTACGCCCGCTTTGCTTGCCCCGAGCCGCTTCACGATCGGAGCGTGTATGCGTTGAGCGCGGCAGCATGCCGTATTCGGCCGTCACCCAGCCCTGGCCCTTGCCCTTCAGGAAAGGCGGCACTTTTTCAAGAACACTGGCATTGCACAATACATGCGTATCGCCGGCCTTGATTAACACCGACCCTTCGGCGTGACGCGTATACCCCACGTCAATAGACAAGGGACGCAATTGAGCGGCTATGCGCCCGGACGGACGCGCAATGATCGAATCAGGCAAGAACAACCCCTTGAAAAATTAAAATGACAGGCGAAAAACAAACCAGGCGATATCGTAACGCACCACGCCGCATTGCGCGCCGGCCGACGGGAAACCGGCCAACCGCGGGAACGCAGCAATATCGGCAATAATAGAGGCTGTAAAACCTTGCGCAGGAAGCCCCTTATGATCCGTAGTATGACCGCCTTTGGCAGCGCCCGTGCCGAATCCCCCGAAGGAACGATCACCGTCGAGTTCCGTACCGTCAACAGCCGGTTTCTGGACATCAACTTTCGATTGCCGGACGACCTGCGGTTGGTCGAAGGCCTCATCCGTGAACGATTGAGCCAGTCGGTCAGCCGTGGCAAGGTCGACATCCGCGTCAACTACGTCCGCACAAAAAACGACGCGATTAAAACATTGGATGCCGCTTACCTGAACATCATCGGTGAGCAACTCAACGCCGCAAGAGCCGTTATTCCCGACGTGGCCGCGCCGCCGCTTGCCGAGCTGATCAAAGGCTCCAACGGCAGCGAAAGCGAGACGTTCAATCCGGAGCTCTGGACAGCCATGGCGCTCGAGGCCACGACCCAGGCCCTGGCCGACCTGCAGGCCAACCGCGAACGCGAAGGCGAGCGGCTGGCTCAAATGATGCTCGAATGCGCCGCCAGCATCACCGTCATTGTTAACGACGTCGAACAGCTCATGCCGCAGCTTCTGGCCGATCATCGGGAAAAACTGTCGGCCAAACTGCGCGACGCGCTGGAAGCCGCCAACCCCGGCGGTTTCGCGCAAATCACCGGCGAAGAGCTGTCGGCCCGTATTGCGCAGGAAACGTCGCTGTTTTCATTACGCATCGACATCGCCGAAGAGATCTCGCGGCTACGCTCGCACATCAGCGAACTGGAGCACCTGCTTGCAACCGGCGAAAGCAGTTCGAACAAAGGCAGTAAAAACAAGGCGAATTCGGGCAGCGCCGGCAAGCGCCTGGATTTCCTGTTTCAGGAAATGAATCGCGAAGCCAATACGCTGGGCTCTAAAGCCAACGGCATCAGCGTCACGCGCGCCGCGATCGACCTGAAACTGCTGATCGAACAAATGCGGGAACAGGCGCAGAATATTGAATAGACAACGCCTGTAGTCCATTGCCAGCTCAATAGTGAACAGCAAGGTCAAGCGCGGCCGCTGGCTTTGTCAGGCCGGCGAAACCTACGCTGTTCACGGTTGATTTGAACCTGGATTACTCAATCGTCATCACGATCTTGCCAACCACTTCGCCCGACTCCAGCGCTTCATGTGCATCCACGATTTGGTCCAGCGTAAAACGACGGCCAATATGGTGCTTCAACGTTTTGTTTTTTAGAGCCGCTGTCACGGCGGCAATGGCGTTGTCATGCGCCTGGCGGCTCATGAGGTAGACCAGCACAAAACGTACCGTCGCATTCAAGCCAACCAGCGGCCACACCGGCACGGTCGCAACAGGAATCTGGTCGGACGCATAAGTCGCGATCACCCCATTGGGCTTTAACACCTTCAGGCTGGTTTCCAGGTTCGCGCCAAAGGCAACGTCGATAATGCGATCGATGCCTCGACCGGTCTGAATGCCGGTGATATCGGCGACCCGCTGCACCACATCCTCGTTAAGACGATAGATAATATGATCGGCTCCCGCTTGTCTCGCAACCTCGGCTTGCTCTTCGGTACGCACGGTCGCCATCACGGTAGCGCCTTCGAACTTGGCAAACTGAATTGCGTAAAAACCCACAGCGCCGGCGCCGCCGGTCACCAGCACGACTTGCCCTGTCAAAGGCCCATCGGCCGTGACGCAATAATGCGCGGTCAACGCAGGTACGCCCAGGCAGGCGCCCTCATCAAAGCCGGTCGTATCGGGCAGCCTGATGGCATTGACGGCGGGCACCGCCGTATATTCAGCAGCACAGCCAAACGGACGACCTAGTTGCGCTTCGTAAACCCAGACCCGTTCACCCACGCGGCTGGCGTCCACGCCCTCGCCAACGGCTTCAATGACACCCGCACCGTCTTGATGTGGAATCACTCGCGGGAAAGCGTTGCTGCGTACGCCCGCACCACTGCGAGATTTGGTGTCCGAGGGATTGACCGCGGTTGCGTGAATTCGCACCAACACCTCGGTTGCCTGGAGTTCCGGCTTGGGCAAGTCGCCAGTACGCAATACTTCACGTGCCGGCCCATTATCGTCATACCAAACAGCTTTCATATATTTTCCCCTGACTTCCTGTGAACAAGCACATCGCCGCATGGCAGCGTGCCATCTTCTTATAGTACACATATCGAGTCAGGGCCATTGCGGCCGCAATACATGACCATTGCGACAGGGGCTCAATCCGATTTCCAGGGGTCGTAAGTGCCGAAACTCCAAATATGCTTTTCAATGTCGCGGCACGTAAAACCACGGCCGCCGTAGTCCTCGTCTTTGATGTCGATCACGATTTGCGCACCGAAGGCCCTGGCTTGCTCGTACACAGCGTCGGCATCAACCACAACCAGATAAGCTGCTTGCGTTTCAGCGCCCTCGATTTCGTCTGGCTGTTTGATGAGTCGGCCCCAAGCGGAAGCGGATCCGGCCACTGAACCCACCATCACCATGCCATTGCCGAAACCCAGTTGCGCATGGGCAATCGTTCCACTTTCATCGGCGTATACGGCCAGCTTTTTAAAACCGAAAGCAGAGCATAGCCATTCGATGGCCGTCGCCGCATCTCGATAACGCAGGCACGGAATAACCGTCGATATTGTGTTTTTGGCGAGAAGAGACATTGCGTCCTCCTTGGTCAAGCCGCAACGAGAATCTACGGCTCACTGTAAAACGCAATAGTCGCTATCGCAACCCCATAATTTGAAAGGGGTTGTTGCGTTACTCAGTTTCGCTTGGGCGTCGCGTCCCCGGTAGGGTATTTCCTGGCATTGGCAACGATTTTATGGGTTACCGCCTCGTTCAAATCATGCAAATTGAACCATGAGCGCAATCGCCAGTCTAATTTCCATCATGAAAACGATTGCACGTCGCTTTTTCCGGTCGATGCTTTTGCTGACTGCGCTGTCGGTTCTAGGCGGTTGTGCCGTTTATGGCACCACTCCGGGCTACTACTATTATGACGACGGAGTAGGCTATGCCCCACCCCCACGGATTTATGCTGATCCGTGGTACCCCGGCCCACCCGTATTTTTTAATTTTGGCTACCAATCAGGCGGAGGACACCGGCATTTTCATGACCATGGAAATTGGCATGGACGCGGCAACTGGCACGGCGGTGGACATCATCAAGGCGGTCACGGCGGCGGCCGTCATCGAGGTCGTTAGCCCGCGAGCCTCAATCGGAAGGCAGGATCTGCGGATTCCAGACAACTTCCCAAACGTGGCCGTCCGGGTCTTGAAAGTACCCTGCGTATCCGCCCCAAAACGTTTCTTGCGCCCTTTTTACAATCACAGCGCCTGCTTCCTGCGCCTGTTTCATTACGGCATCCACCTCAGTTCTTGACGCGACGTTATGACCCAATGTCATTTCGGTAACGCTGGGCGCGCTCGGCGACAACCCCGTGTCACGGCCAATACTCTTTCGCGGCCAAAGCGCCAGCTTTAATCCGTATTGCAAATCAAAGAACGTCACGGCGCCGTATTCGAACTGCTCGCCGATAATACCGTCCGTTTTCAGGCCCAGCCCGTCGCGGTAGAACTCAAGCGCCCTGTCCAAGTCATCAACGCCTAAAGTGATCACCGTAAGCCTAGGTTTCATGAGTACCTCCTTTGAGTCACTGCAATGAAATCATACTTGTTACCCACGGCGCAAACCAAACGCAACAGCGCCCGCTCAAAGCCAAAGCTTAGGGCAGACATACGGAAATTGTTTTGGACTTTGCTTCGTGGTTTCGTTGTAATTCATTAGCACCCGCAAGACAAGAACCCAGTGGTGCTTCAGTCAACATGGCGGCGCCAATAACAGTGGGTGTATCGATAAATAAACAAAGACGGAGACAAAGACAATGACCCCAACAACTAGACGTCAATTCTTGCAATATGCCGGCGCGGCTTCTATCGCAACCGCTTTCCCTTCCATTTCCCGGGGTGAAAACTACCCTAACAAACCGATCAAAATAGTTGTCGGATTTTCGTCTGGTGGAACAACCGATGCATTACCGAGGCTATTAGCCGGACCTATGAGCGAACGACTTGGTCAGACCATAGTCGTAGAAAATAAACCAGGCGCTGCAGGCAATATAGCAACGGCCTATGTCGCCCGCTCCGCCCCCGATGGCTATACCTTACTCGCCTCCAGCGTCGGTCAGATTGTCGTTTCCCCTTACACAATGGATATGCCGATTAATCCAATAAGTGGCTTTACCCATATATCCATGATCGGCGAGGGCGATCAATTCCTAACCATTAATACACAGGTGCCGGCAAAAAATTACGCCGAATTCATTGCCCTCGCAAAACGTGATCCGGGAAGCATGTTTTATGGAGACTCTGGAGCCGGCGGCAACATGCATCTCTATATCGAATATTTCAAACTGCTTGCGGGTGTCGATATTGAAGCCGTTCATTTCAAGGGCGGCTCCCAGATCATGCCTGATTTGATCTCGAATAGAGTCCAGATGAGCCTGTTGAGCAATATCGTCATGGGCGCCCACGTCCAAGAAGGTAGCCTACGCCCTATTCTGCTTTATGGAAAAAAACGGGACCCGGACTATCCAAATGTGCCGACAGTAGCCGAGGTCGGTCTGCCGCAACTGGAATCCGCCAGCAACTGGTTCGGACTACATACGCCCAAGGGCACTCCGCAGCCGGTTGTACAGAAAATACATGCCGCCTTAGTTGAATCACTAAAGCTAAAAGAGGTCCAGAAGGGCTTGGAAACGCTGGGAATCACGGCGGGTGGCGACACAACGGAGCACTTCTCGAACCGAATTGCTAAGGACTCCCAAACATTCAAGGAGGTTGTTCTTAAGACGAAAATCAAAACGGCATAAACGGATAGCTCTTTAGGCCAGATGTCAGAACTCATATAGGAGAGTACTACGATGTTTAGTTCACGCCAGCTCCACAAACGCCCCGCAAAACTGACGTATTTTGACTTCTGGACCTCTCCTGTCGCGCCCGAAATCTTGAGCCAGGACAAAAACATAGAGCTGGTTAAACTGCTTTATGCGAATCCGCTCGAATCGAATCTGGCTGCCATGGGGCAAACTCATGGATACCAAATTGCCCCGCGTGGCGAACTTCCCTTGCCCTGGCTAGCCACTACGACCTTACTCGACGCATGTCCGAACCTGCTTGCCATTTCATCAACCGGCTCGGGCTACGATGTCATTGATGTCAATGCCTGTACCGACAGAGGGATTATTGTTTGCAATCAGGCTGGGGCCAATCGGCGTGCCGTTGCCGAGCACGCCATAGGTTTGATGATTTCCCTATCTAAAAAAATCGCGCTCGCCGATCGCGCTCTGCGCCATCGCGAAGTGGCGCGCTTCGAGATTTCCGGCAATGATATCGGAGGCAAAACGGTGGGCATCGTCGGATTGGGACATATCGGCAGCTATTTAGCCAAACTATGCAATGCATTCGATATGACAGTGCTTGCGTACGACCCTTATTTGTCGGCCGACGATATTAACCAAAGAGGCGCAAGTAAAGTGGCTTTTGACGACCTACTTGCTCGCTCCGACTTCATTTCGCTGCATTGCCCTCGCAGCGAGGAAACAATCGGCATGTTCAGCACTGAGCAGTTCGCAGCGATGAAACGAACAAGCTATTTCGTGAACACCGCGCGGGGCGGCCTTCACGATGAGGTGGCACTTGAAGACGCTATTCGTAACAAGCTTATCGCAGGAGCCGGTCTAGACGTATTCCTGATCGAACCTCCGCCAGCCGACCATCCTTTAATGGCGTTTGATAATGTCATTGCTACGCCTCATACCGCTGGCGTGACAACTGAATCTCTCTACAACCTTTCAAGGGCGGCAGCTTCACAGTGGCGAAATATTTTCGGCGGCGACGTTCCGCCCCGGTTGATAAACCCTGAGGCTTGGCCTACATACTCATTCCGATTCACGGAATTTTTCGGCTTTTCGCCAAAAGCGCTTCCTTAGACTGAGTGCGTTTTCGACGAAAAACCGCTCAAGCAGGTAGCGCCAGGTTCTGTATGCTGTATTCAAGTTGATAAAGCCCGCTGACCACGTTCTCGCTAGCCCCAAGGTCGATTAGGCGGTCGTGGCTCAAGTGCTTGGAGCAAGCATCAGCCACACCGTCGGCAGTCGAGCCTTCAACCAAGATGATCAAACTGGGCAGCGAAATCACCCGGCCGCGCTGGTTGCCCGAGTTGCCTGCCGTCAGAGACACTTCGTTTTCAACAAAATGAGCGCCTGTGATCCGCGGTAAATCGGTCAATCCCGGCATAACGTCATTGAGCAGCGCATCGACCAGCGAATCCTCACAACCTTCCCTAGCTTGAAAACGCACTGTTTGAACATAGCCTCCCATTGCATAACCCTGACTGCTATGAATACGACATGCTCCGCGTACATTGTTGCGAAAAGCAGGCAGGGTTTTGGTAGACCATGGTGTTGGATTATTCAGTCGCGTTTTATAAACGTCGCTAACCAAAACCTCAGGGCCTGCCACCTCGTACAAGGTCAAAAACTCGACGTCAGCATCGATTGCGATACAACGGCGACCACGCAGAAAACCAGGAACTCCCAGTCGCTCCACCATATGTTCACGTGGATGCCATTCAAAAAAGTCTTCACGCATCTCGGGCGCAATGTCATTCCAGATTGCAACCAGCGCTTTTCCGACCAAAGCCATGTGTTCTCTCCTTATAAAGATCAATTAAACAGGTGTGATTTGCGGCGGAGCCACCGGTGGCAATTGCACATGAGCCAGCGCGGCAGGTTGGCCCGCCATGCGATACGCTTCCTCCATAAGCCGCAGGCTCCCCAGTTGATCGCTCGCCGAAGTCCAGAACTCGCCCCCGTTACGATTTTGATCGACAAAATGCTGAATGGAGTCGTTGAAACAATTCTGTCGAACGACAGACTCGTCAAATACATGTGTCTCCTGCTCGGCCCCAATTAATCGGAGCACCGCCCCTTCGAGAATCACGCTACAGCGCGTTCCCGAGACCTCTAGTCGGTCTGGCGCACGGGTATCGTGGCCCGCTGCCGTCATGACACCGTCAATAGTGACCGTCAAACCGTAAGCGGTCCGCAGCAATAATGTCGCACTGTCTTCCCCTGTGATTTCGGCGCAAGCCTTACCTGTACTGCAGGCAAGCACCTCCATTTCACCGAACAAGGCCCTGGCCACATCAATTTCATGGATCAAGGACTCGGCGATCAGCACTCGTGGCTCGTGCGCTAGAAACGCCTGTCGCGTCAGCGCATGAATTTTCCCGTCTTCCTTGCGGGGCAGCATGCTTGAGCGCCATAACGCGATGCGGGCTTGGGTCACGACTCCCAGCGTGCCAGACCGGAGCCATTCGGCGATTTTCAGAAAATAGGCGCGATAGCGCCAATTTTCATTAACCATGACACGGATTGCATCACCCACTTCGTCCACTAAAGCGACCGCTTCTTCGTACGTTGGACACAAAGGCTTTTCGCACAACGCGTTTACCTTGTATCGTGCCGCTAAACGCACCATGCCGGCATGCGTTTCACGAGGTGTAACGATGTCGACCAGGTCCAGCTGCGCATGGTCGAACATGGCCTGGGGCGAGTCATACCATGCCTTAATCCCAAACTGGTCGGCCCTGGCACGCGCACGTTCCAGCACCGGATCGCACACGGCCACTACTTGTGCGCCCTGGCAATTCGCCCAGGCAGTCAAGTGATCGGTGCTAATCATTCCACAGCCCAGCACACCGACGCGTAAGTTCGAAGTGTTCAACACGCTTAACTCCTTAAGCTTGAGTTTTGATAAGCGAAATAAGACGTCATGAATCGCTCGGCATCCACCGCGGCCGCTTTGGCTTTCTCTATGGGAGTACACCCGGCCTTATCTTTACGTGCTACCTCGTACTCAATCTCACAATCTGCAGGCAGCGCATCCAGAAAATCGAATAAAGGCAGATCACCCTCTCCTGCGGGCAACCTGGCTCCACGCGCCTCTTGCAACAACGCTTCATCGGACTTCGGCCCCTGCCACGTCAGGGCATCGCAAAGTTGAGCGAAAACAATACGTTCAGGAGCGATCTCACTGATCACATGAGGCGCGGCGCCCGAGCGCTCGAGATGCAGTGCATCCAACAGAACCCCTGCAGTGCGCGAGCCGCTTGCCTCAATGATGCGCAATGCCGCATCGAGATTGCGAACCCCGCTATAAGGCAGGAACTCAAGCGCGACGCGGATCCGGGCTTTCTCAGCCAGTTCGCAATAGCGCGAAAAAACATCCGTGAAGCGAGCCTCATCCGGATCAAATCCATTTGCGACCAGAACGCCAATGCCCAGCTCGGCGGTGGCTTCGACGACCGGAGCAACCTGGCCAAGGCTCACATCCGGATAAAACTGGTACCCCGATGCATTCGACAATCGCACGCCGAGATCGGCGGCTCGTTGTCTGAGTTCTCTTATCGTTTCTGGGGTGTCGACCACCGGCGTGGCGAACGGGTCGCCAGGCCGTCGTCCACATATGCGAATGCCCGTAGCACCAAAACCCGCCGCCGCGGCGGCATTAATAGTATCCATAGGCGTAGCGCCAATGGTCAGATGAGCCAAGGTCAGATTCTTTACGATGCGCATAATAAGTTTATGAAAAATTAGGAAGTAAAAATCATGCAAAGGCGCGTGGCGTCGTCACTCCGAGTTGCTCTGCCAGAGCAACCAGGTCGGCAATTACCGTCAAAGGAATACGCACACCGCTTTTCTGCTGCTCCTGGTGCGCACGCCACGCACGCTCACCCGGCAATAAAATATCGTCGACGTCAGGAATCCGAGGCGTTAGCTTCAACATGCGCGCCATCTCGTCAACCCGGGTTTTAAATGCATCGGGGTCGGTAAACCGCGCAATATCAATCGCAATATGCATGTGACCGTTGGCGATCTCGCGGTTGGTGTCGGTAAACCAGGCCGGGATCTCCGACAAGATGCGCGACCCGGTCAATACACCGCATAAGATCTCGCCAAAAACGGCCAGACCATAGCCCTTGTAGCCCAAAGGCAACAACGCCCCGCCCGCGGGCAAATCGGCCGGATTGTCGGTAGCCCTGCCTTCGCGATCAATCACCCAGTCAGTAGGTATGCGTTCATTTTTTTTTGCCGCCAGCCGCACTTTCCCGCCGGCGGCCACGCTCAGCGCCATATCCAGTACGATAGGGCCTTGCGAGTGACTGGGCGCCGCAAACGCAATGGGATTGTTGCCGATCTTGTTGCTACGGCCGCCCCACGGCGCCATGCCCGGATACCCGTTCGTCCAGGCTACACCAATCATGTCATGAGGCAACGCCATTAAGGCATAGTGAGCGCAAGCCCCGATGAAGTCGCTGTTGGTGGCGGCCACCAGGCCGATACCCTGGCTCTTCGCCTTAGCCACCGCCATGTCCATGGCATGAGAAGCCGTAATCGCTCCGAGCGCACGATCACCATCCACCAGAGCAGTCGCAGGCGCCTCACTGAGCGTACGAATCTCTGGCTTGAGATTCGCCCCCCCCTTTAGCAGCCGCTCGACAAGAAAAGGCAAGCGGATGACGCCGTGCGAATAGGTACCTCTTAAGTCCGACGCCACAAGACTGCGAGCAACGATCTGGGCATGGCTCTCGCTCAATCCAGCCGCCCTAAAGACCGCTATCGTGAACTGCTGTAATTCGGGCGCTGCCAGGTGAAGCATTGTTGAATCGTTCATGCTGTTCGCAGCCCACGGGCCGGCGGCACTCCGCCATGCACTACCCAGCCGTTCGTCGCCAATACGCCAGCGTCTACATTCAGGTTCGAACCCGTAATGGCCGAAGCCCTGTCCGATAGCAAAAACGCAATTGCTTCTGCCACTTCCACAGGCTCGACCAACCGACCCAGTGCGCTAACCTCGGCTGGTGAAACGGCATAGCGCTTTCCCTCGGTAATATTGGCGACCATGCGCGGCACTGCAACAAACCCAGGACTGACTGCGTTGACTCGAACGCCGCTACGCCCCCATTCTCCGGCCATTCCTTCGGTTAGCATGTTGACAGCCGCCTTGGCGGAATAATAGGCGTGCCCATGATTCGGACGCTGGCCCACCATGGAGGAAATATTGACGATAGAGCCGGCGCCGCTGCGTGCCATCCGCTGACCAAACTCGACACAACTGATATAGGTTCCTCGATACGCCGAATCGACAATACGCTCCCAAGCTTCCAACGGTAAATCTTCGGGCCGTTTTTGAGGCTGAAATATCGCAGCGGAGTTCACCAGTGCGTAGACCGGCCCATGCTGCTCTTCGATTGCCTGAGCGGCATGGGCGATGGACTGAGCGTCCAAAACATCAAACCTGATGCTCGCACCATCACACTCCTGTGCCAGGGCTTGCGCACCGGGCAAATCGATGTCCGCCACAACTACTTTCCAGCCATACGCATGAAGCCGTCGGCAGGTTGCCGCTCCGATGCCATTTGCCCCGCCCAAGACAACGGCAAGGCGCCCATTGCCTTCGCTATCGCTTATATCCACAATGTATCTCCTTAGAACTAGCCGTACCGGGCAGTCGACCTGAGCCTTTTTTCCGCCTGCGCCGCATTTATTGGGTACAAGTGAATTACAACGAATCTGAACGGTAAAGTCCAAAACGATCGGCGTATGCCTGCTCTAAGGATTTGCTTTGAACGGAAGTATAAAAATCAGGAAACGCTTCGCAGCTCGTTTCGCAAAGCAGCTACCGTCAGAGATAAACGACAATCGGGAGGATCCAGACGATTGGCAAGAGGGCCGAGCCGCTCCGTAAATATCCGTGTGACGCTCGATAGCAAGTCGACCAGTTCTTCCTCATGGGCAAACGAAGCCCTGCTGACGGAGCGCACCAGGTATAAGGTTCTTCTGATAGTGGGATTGATTATTCTGCGTCCATTGAGCTTGCCTTGCTCTATGTCTTCGATGGCGTTTCCGTATGGCATGACGGCAGCCGCATCTCCGTGGGCGACCATTCTTTTCATCATTGAAATGGAAGAAACATCAAGAATTACCTTCAAATCCATCGCCAAACGTTTCGCGGTCGTCAGCAACTGTTCTCTAACCCCATCGCGCAGGCCCGGAAGCACCAGCTCATGGCGCACCAGTTCGGTAAAATCTATTGGCTCTTCATGCAAGGCACCATTATTGTTTTTGGCACCGTAAACAAACAACATCTCCTCTTCAACAAGCGGCACGCGAACCAAACCCGGTCGCTCATGAACCTCGTAGGCCAAGGCTAGATCTATTTCGTGCCGCTCCAGCGCATCGACTAATACCGTGCTGCGCTCTTCGATTACGCTCAGCTTGACGCCCGGAAGGTCTTGACGCGCCTGCAAAATCAAGTCTCTTCCAACCATATTCATAAAGCCGTTAGTCAGACCCAGCATGACAGCCTCGGTTTCAAAACGGCCCGTAGCGGCGACCTGTCGTTCAGTATCGTCCACCAGGCGAAGGATTTCACAAGCCCGCTCATATAAAAGCTGACCCGCACGCGTAGTCTTGACCCCTCTCGAATGGCGAAGCAGCAAGCTCACTCCCAGGTCTTGCTCCAGTTGTCGCACTTGCATTCCCAATGCGGGTTGAGCCACATAAAGCTGCTCCGCGGCACGCGTAATATTGCCGGTTTCCACAACCCGAGTGAAGTATCTTAGCTGGCGAAAATTCATGGATGTCTCTTGATTTTGCTCTATGCGAAAAATCTTTTTTTAATTGTCTTGTTAATAATTTTAAGCTGATTTTACATACAATAAGCAGTTGTTAAGCCTGATTCCCGTCCTCATGACATTCACCATCGTCCCTATGCAAGCAACGGATCTCGACGCAGTGCTCGCCATACAAAAGCAAGCCTACGGGACTGATCATCTGCTTGAGGAACGCAGTTTTTTTCTCAACCGGCTAGCACTTTCGTCAGATACATGCTGGGTCGCCAGAACCAATGACAGCTTGCTGGGTTACCTAATTTCCTATCCCTGGGACGGCAGCGGCTTGCCCAAACTAAACCAAGCACTCGCCACCTTGCCCAAAAATCTGAATACTTGGTTTTTGCACGACTGCGCTGTGGCCAATGCTGCTCGAGGTCAGGGTGTTGCCAAAGCAATGATCAAGACAGGATTAGAATATTCACGTCACACAGGATTTGCTCAAAACGCCTTGGTAGCGTTGGCCGAAGCCAAAATCTACTGGCCAAAATTCGGCTTCAAAGAAATGGCTATCAGCGCTCCATGGAAGGAACAATTGCAAGACTATGGTGACGGCGCAAGCTATATGCTTGCTAAAAACGCTCATACCCCAGCAAATAACGCCATTGGCCCACGGCCAGACCCGCCATCGGCAAGCGGCCGATGCGCAAGCGTTTCAGGCTCAGCACGTTCAAACCGACCTGGCGGCACATAGAGACAATAACGGCGTCGGCGTGAGCGTTTTTAAGAGCGAAGCGCAAGCGGTTTTCGTTCTGCCAGCTGACTTTGGCCGGTGGCAGTGCAGCACCTTGCCACATCAAGCCGTGGTTCAGCAGCTTCAGTCCCTCTTCCGGCAGCTCGCCCTCGATCTCGACCACGTACTCTTGTTCGATGCGAGCGGCATCAGCGCTCAGCTTGCGCGCAATGCCATACTCTTGCGTCAGCACCAGCAAGCCGCTTGCCTGTGCCTGAAGCGGCATGAATACCTCGAGATTGCGTAAGTCGGCCTTGACGAAATGCCGGCCCGAACGGTCTTCGGGTGCCAGGTTTTGAGCCGTAAGCAAGTCCAGGACGGACTGAGCCCCTTCGCCATAACCCATTGGCTTATGCAACAAAATCGTGGCGGGTTTATGGTCTTCGGCACGCGCATTTTTTGCCAGCTCGACCTCTTGATGCGGCCCGACACGAAAGCCCGGCTCTTCAACCACTACTCCATCCACACGTACCCAACCGCCTTGCACATAGTTTTCCGCCTCTCGGCGCGAACAGGAAAAATGGTCGGCAAGATACTTGCTAAGGCGTACGGATTCAGTCATTGGGGGCCAGTAGAAATGACGCGCCGTGGTGCGCGCCGGGAAACAACGAAATTGCCACTAAACATTGTAAACGAGCACGTCGCGAAACATCCGGCCCGATGTGTACACTACGGGCGCTACCGTTTTATTTTTAAGTCATGACTATTACTATCAATGAAGACCTGCGCGCTTATATCGACCCGCTGACCGAAGACGAGTTCGCGGCGCTGGAGCGCAGCCTGTTGTCCGAAGGCTGCCGCGATGCGCTGGTGCTGTGGGGCGACCTGCTCGTGGACGGCCATAACCGCTACGCCATCTGCCAAAAGCACGGCATCCCTTTCAATACGGTGCAAAACAACCGATTCCAGTCCATCGACGATGTGCACCTGTGGATGATCGACAACCATCTGGGGCGGCGCAGCGTCTCTGATTTTCAGCGCGGCATACTGGCCTTGCGCAAACGAGAAATCGTGTCGGCGCGACGAGCACAAGCCCAGCCAGCCCCGACCGAGTCCGAGAGCGCCGATGCGAATATCTCTCCCTCGCCTGAGGCTCCAGCAACGCCGCCATTGACGCGCGAGGCCGTGGCCCGCGCGGCCCGGGTCAGTAGCGCCACTCTGGGCCAAATTGAAAAGATCCAGAAAACCGCGGCCCCCGAACTGGTCGACGCCATTAAATCGGGGGTGATTTCAATTAATGCCGCCGCCGCGGTCGCCTCATTACCGAATGAAAAACAGGTGGCGGCGGTTGCCGCCGGAAAAAAAGAATTGCGCCAGGCCGCCAAACAGGTACGCGAAGCGCGACTGCCGCCCAAACCGATACCGGAGCCTGTGCCCGAAGACGCCACGCCTGAGCAAATTGAAATTCACCGTCTGACCCAATTGTTAATGGAACGCACCGAAGAACGGGATCAGTTGAAAAAGAAGGTTCAGCACTTGACTATTGCGCTAGCGGAAGCACGAGCCGGGCAAGAGCGCTAACCTTGCCGTCCGTGCAAAAAAAATACAAAAGAACCTATTTCTCACGGAAAGCAGCAATTATTTATATCGTTTTCACTAACCGTTAAAGTATATTCAAAACCGTCCAGGACGCGTGCACTTTGCCACGCCCATTAACCGCCTCAGCCTTCAATCATGATCGAAAAGCGCATTTTCTTTGCGCGAGCCCGTTTCGCCGGCATCACCGCTATCCAGTCAAGCCTGCCTCACGGCAGCCTTACGACCGCATCCGGGATCAAGGCGCAGCCTCTAGCTTCCGCTTCAACCGTCCGACGGCGCGCAGCAGCCAACGACACGTCGACCACCAACCCCTGCCTGAGTTGCGGCGCATGCTGCGCTCACTTTCGGGTCTCGTTCTATTGCGGTGAAATCGCCGGAGAAAGCGGCGGCACCGTTCCCCCGGAGCTGGTTACCCAGGTCAGTCCTTTGCGGGGTTGCATGAAAGGCACGGAATACGGCGGCCAGCGCTGCACCGCCTTGCGTGGCGAGCTGGGCCAGAACGGCATTCATTGCGCCATCTATGAACAACGCCCATCCCCATGCCGGGAATTTTCTGCATGGCTGGACGATGGCACGCCCAACCCCGATTGCCAGCGCGTGCGCGGCAACATCGGTTTACCGCCCTTGTCGCCGCGCCCGAACGATAACGACGACGACCTGACCCCAACAACCCATCCGCCCCACCGGGACGATGTAGCCGCCTAAGGTAGCGCTCAACAGGCCCTATTCGGCATAGCGCGCGTGTCGACGCAGACCAAGCGTCCACCCCTGGCGCATGGCCGCCGCCGCCAACAGAATGGCGACGACGCCGAACCATTGCAGCCACTGCAGCCGCTGGCCGAATGCAAGCCAATCGACGGCAATCGCCGCAATGGGATAAATAAAGGACAAGGCCCCGGTGATCGCGGTCGGCAATTTTTGTATGGCGCTGTAAAGCAGCACATACATTAGACCGGTATGCACAATGCCCAATACCAGCAAGGCCGACCACGCCGAGGCCGGCTGCTGAGCCAATGCGCCAACCTGAGCGAACGGCGCCAGCAGAAGAATCCCCGCACACACCTGAATGAGCGCAATTAAATGAGGGGCGGTACCCGTCAGCCGTTTGACGAGCGCGGCGGCGACGGCGTATAGAAACGCAGCCCCCAGCGCCAGAAAAATACCGCTCAGATACGCTTCCCCACCATAGGCCGATGCACCATGCGATTGAGTAATGGCCAGCATGCCGATAAAGGCCACGCTTAGCCAGAGCATCTTGTCAAGGGTAATCCGCTCGCCTAAAAAAAAGGGCGCCCAGCCCCACCAACATGAATGGCTGAGTGTTATAAACCGCCGTGGCAATGCCGATAGAGGCGCGAGAGTAAGCCGCGAACAACAAAACCCAATTACCGACGATCGCCACCCCGCTGACCAGCGCAATGGCAAAGCTAATCCAGCTAAGCTGGCCCGGCCGTAAAAAGCCCATAAACGCGCAGATCAATAACAGTGCTGCCGCGCCGAACACGCAGCGCCAGAACACGACATCCAGAACCGGCTGACCGGACATCAGCACAAACCAGCCGATCGTACCCGCAATCAGCATGGCGGCGGCCATCTCCATCGACCCACGCTTGACTTGATTTTCCATGGTTCAACTCCTTTAGTGCGATAGCTAAAGTGTGAGGCTTTTCACGGGTCTCATCCATGGATAGAATAAGGCAACAGATCCGATTTTCCTTTTTTATTACGGAAGCAATCCCGTATTGCCTTAGCAATCAAAATGCCCGACGAAATCGACCGGCTTCTCATTACCGCCCTGAAGGACGACTCGCGCTATTCGCTCAAGGCCCTGGCCCGAATCAGCGGGCTATCGTCTCCCAGTGTGGCGGAACGCCTGCGGCGCCTGGAAGAGCGCGGCGTTCTAATTGGCTACACCGTGGATGTCGACCCCAAGGCCTTCGGCTATATGCTGCAGGCCATCGTCAGGGTGCGGCCTTTGGCGGGACAATTACACTCGGTAGAGCGCCAGATTCAATCCATTCCCGAATTTACCGAGTGCGATAAAGTAACGGGCGAAGACTGTTTTATCGCCCGCCTTAGCGTTCGCTCGATGGAGCATCTTGACGCCATTCTGGACACACTGACCGACCGGGCGGAAACCAATACGTCCATCGTCAAAACCACTCCAGTCAAACGCCGGCTTCCTCCTTTAAATCTGAACAATCCTTGATATGACGACGGCCCGTCATCTGTTTCGTGAGCGTGCTGACGTGGCCTTCGCCAAACCTTCAGCCGGTTGAAGCAGGCGTATCCCATCCTCCGCCAATCGCACGAATCAACTTAACCGCCGCGTGCGCGCGCTCGGCATCAAGCTGTACCGCCACCCGCCGTTGTTGCAACACCATGCGGTCGGCATCGAGCACGTCCAGGTAGCTGACCGAGCCTTCTCGATACTGAATCTGCGATAACTGCGCCGCGCGGGCTGCCGCCTGAACCGCCTCGTCCTGCACCTGGGTCTGATCACCCAGAATACGCAGGCTGGACAAGCTGTCCTCGACTTCCCTGAAAGCGTTCAGCACCGTCTGGCGGTATTGCGCCACATCCTCTTCATACTTGGCCCGTGCATGGTCCAGTCCGGCCTGGCGCTGTCCGCCATCAAAAATAGGCAACGACAATGCCGTCCCGAGCAACGGGCCCAGTAAAAATGTACGGCTGGACCATTGGAATAAGTCGCCCAGATGAGACGACTCGTAACCCAGCGCGCCAGTCATGTTCAAACGTGGAAAGAAAGCCGCATGCGCCGCGCCAATACGCGCGTTCGCCGCTGCCATGGCGCGTTCAGCTGCGGCAATGTCGGGGCGCCGCTCCAGCAACGAAGAGGGCAACCCTGCCGGAATCCCGACGGCCACACGCACGAGCGGGCGTGGATCGATGGAAAATTCCGCCGGGGTTTTCCCCAGCAAAATAGCCAAGGCATGTTCGGCCTCGGCACGCTGCCGGGCGATCCCCATGGATTCGGATTGCGCCGAGGCAAGCTCGGACTTGGTCCGCGCCACGTCCAGTTCACTAATATCGCCTTCCAGGAAACGCCGCTCCACCAACTTCAAGGTTTGCTCGCGCAGCTCGACGGTATGGCGGTACAACTCTTGCTCTGCATCGAGCTGTCGAATCAAGAAATACCCTTGTGCAACATCTGCTTGCAACGCCAATCTGACGGACTGAAACAGGGCTTCGCTTTGCTGTGCGTCCGCCGTCGCCGCATCCACAGTCGAAGCAACCCTTCCAAACAAATCGGCCTCGTAAGACACGCTGGCCTGCGCCCGCCACAGCGTAAGAGGCGAATTATCTTGCTCGGACGATAGCCCCTGCGATGCGCTCGACGCTCGTTGCCGATTTGGACCAAATCCGACATCCACTTGCGGCCATAGCCCTGAGCGCGAGTCTTTTAACAGCGCACGCGCTTGCCTCACGCGTGCCGCTGCGGCCTTCAGATTCGAGTTGGCCATCAACGCCTGCTCTTCCAGCGCATTCAACTCGCTGTCTTCAAACACCCTCCACCACTGCCCACGCTCAAGGATTTCAGACGGTTGCGCGGCTTTCCACTTCTGTGCCGCTTGCGGCGACAGAAAGGCCTCTTTGAAGGTGTCGGGCGCCTCGACCGTCGGCCGCTCGTAGCGCGGCCCCACGGCACAGCCAGCCAATAATATGGCCATGGCGCCTGACACTACCCAATTAGTTAACTTGCTCATTACCTTATTCCTGGAATTCTTAAGATTCACTGTCTGTCGCCAGCAACGGTGCTTCATGTGCTGACGCCGATTGCAGCTTACGCCCGCCGATCGAGCGCAGCAGAACGTAAAAGACCGGCGTCAGGAACAAGCCGAACAACGTCACGCCCAGCATGCCGAAGAACACCGCAACGCCCATGGCATATCGCATTTCCGAGCCTGCGCCGCTTGAGGCGACCAAGGGCACCACCCCCATGATGAATGCAATCGACGTCATCAAAATGGGACGAAGGCGCAAGCGGCTGGCCTCCACGGCGGCCTTTATCGGCGTCGCGCCTTGCAGCTCGAGGTCTCGCGCAAACTCCACAATCAAAATAGCGTTTTTACATGTCAGCCCCACCAGCACCATTAAGCCGATTTGCGTGAAAATATTGTTGTCGCCGCCCGTCAGCCACACGCCTGTCAGGGCCGCCAGGATACTCATGGGCACGATAAGAATCACCGCCAGCGGCAAGGCCAGGCTTTCATACAAGGCCGCCAAAACCAGAAACACGAGCAGCACACTGATCGGAAACACCCAGATCCCGGCATTACCCGCCAAAATCTGCTGATAGGTCAGATCGGTCCATTCAAACTTCACCCCGCGAGGCAGTGTTTTCGCGGCAATGCGTTCGGCCGCCTCTTGCGCCTGATCCGACGAATACCCCGGCGCCGGGCCGCTGTTGATATCCGCCGCGGTATAACCGTTGTATCGCACCACCATTTCGGGACCGAACGTCGGCGTCACCTTGACCAATGACGACAAAGGCACCATGTCGCCCATTCGATTGCGGGTTTTCAATTGCCCGATATCTTCGGGCTGCGCGCGAAATGGCGCATCGGCCTGGGCACGAACCTGATAGACCCGTCCGAAACGGTTGAAGTCATTGATATACAGCGAGCCCAGATAAATCTGCATCGTGTCGAATACATCGGTGACGGGAACCCCTTGCTGCTTGGCCTTGACGCGATCCAGGTCGACATTGAGCTGCGGCACATTGATCTGATAACTTGAAAACGCCGGCCCCAACTCGGGCGTCTTGCGGGCCTCAGCCAAAAAGGCTTGTGTGGCGGCGTCCAGCTGTGCATACCCCAAGCCGGCACGGTCTTCGATTTGCAGCTTAAAGCCGCCCACCGTTCCCAACCCCATGACGGGCGGCGGCGGAAACACGGCAATAAAAGAGTCTTTGATGTCGGCAAACCGCTGGTTCAGCGCGCCGGCTATGGCATCGGCCGACAGCGCTTTATCCTCGCGCTCCTTGAACGGCTTGAGCGCAACAAATACAACGCCCGCACTCGAACTGTTCGTAAAACCGTTAATCGACAAGCCCGGAAACGCAATGGCGTCCTCAACCCCCGGCTGGCTCAGCGCGATGGAAGACATACGCCGGATGACCGCATCCGTACGATCCAGGGACGCACCATTAGGCAATTGAGCGAAACCGATCAGATACTGCTTGTCTTGCGCGGGCACAAAGCCGCCCGGTACCAGGTATGACATGCCCACCGTCAAGGCCAGCAGCACCGCATACACCCCCATGGACGACGCTTTGCGTGAAATCACGCCCGATACGCCCTTGGCGTAGCGCGTGGATGAGCGGTTAAAGAAACGATTGAAGCGAGCGAAAAACCCGCCGAATAAACGATTCATCACACGCGTTAACCAGTCGGCCGGCTCGTCATGCCCTTTGAGCAGCAACGCCGCCAAAGCCGGCGACAAAGTCAGCGAGTTGAACGCCGAAATCACCGTGGAGATGGCAATGGTCATGGCAAACTGCTTAAAGAACTGTCCCGTCAGTCCAGTCATGAAGGCCAGCGGCACAAACACCGCCACCAAGGTCAAGGCAATCGCAATAATGGGGCCGCTGACTTCGCGCATGGCCCGGTACGTCGCATCGCGCGGCGATAATCCGTCGGCGATATTGCGTTCGACGTTCTCGACCACCACGATGGCGTCGTCCACCACAATGCCGATGGCAAGCACCAACCCGAATAACGAAAGCGCATTAATGGTGTATCCGAACGCCAGCATCAGGGCAAACGTCCCGACAATCGACACCGGCACGGCCAGAAGCGGAATAATCGAAGCCCGCCATGTTTGCAGAAAAACGATCACCACCAGCACGACCAATGCTATGGCTTCAAGCAGGGTCACAATGACCGCATTGATACTCGACCTCACGAATTGAGTGGGATCGTAAACGATACGGCTCTCGACCGAAGCCGGAAAATCGGCCGCCAGTTCGTGCATGGCCGCGCGAACTTGATCGGACACCTCCAACGCATTCGCACCCGGCGCCTGCATGATCGCAATCGCGACCGCGGGCTGGTTGTTCAACAGAGACCGCAAGCCATATTCAGACGCCGCCAGCTCGATACGAGCCACGTCGCTTAACCTCGTTACACCGCCCTCCGGCGAGGTTTTCAACACAATATCGGCAAACTCGCTTTCAGTGTGCAGGCGTCCCTGTGCATTGACCGACAGTTGCAAAGGCACATCCGGCGAACTGGGGGACGCGCCAATAACGCCGGCTGCGACTTGCACGTTTTGTTCCCGGATTGCGCTGACGACATCGGTTGCGGTCAGGCCCCGCTGGGCAACCTTCTGCGGATTGAGCCAAATACGCATAGAATAGTTGCCCGAACCCCATAGCTGGACCTCGCCTACCCCCGGAATCCGGGCAAGACGGTCTTTGACATTCAATACAGCGTAGTTACGCAAATACGTGATGTCGTAGCGGTCATCGGGCGATATCAAATGAACCACCATGGTCAGCGTCGGCGAACTTTTCACCGTCGTAACCCCCAATCTCTGCACATCCTCGGGCAGGCGGGGCAAGGCCTGCGCCACGCGGTTCTGCACCAATTGCTGCGCCTTATCCGGATCGACACCCAATTGGAAATTCACAGTCACAGCCAAATTGCCGTCGCTATTGGCTTGGGATTGCATATAAAGCATGTTCTCCACGCCGTTGATGGACTCCTCCAACGGCGCGGCAACGGTTTCGGCGATCACTTTGGGATTGGCGCCCGGATACTGCGCCCGCACGACCACGGACGGCGGGACCACCTCCGGGTATTCGGAAATGGGCAATTGAAAGACAGCCAGGCCGCCGGCGAGCAAGATAAGGACGGATAGCACACCCGCAAAAATCGGCCGGTCGATAAAGAACTTAGAGATATTCATGACAACTCAGAAGTGACGTATTACGATTAATCGGCAGACGCCAGCAGGGGCTCGTCGGTCCGTGTCGCAACCGGCGACCATGATTCCGTCATCGACACCATTTTGGGCGCGACGGGATCCCCAGGACGTATTCGCTGCAGGCCACTGACCACGATGCGCTCGCCCTCCTTCAGCCCGCGGCTTACGACCCGCAAGCCGTGTTGATTGGCGCCCAGACTGACTTCGCGATAGGCCGTTTTATTCTGAGTATCGACCACCACGACAAAGCGCTTGTCTTGATCGGTACCCACCGCCTTTTCATCGATCAGCACCGCCTCGTGCGGCGCGCCCGCGCCGAGCCGTATGCGCGCATAAAGCCCCGGCACCAACGAGCCGTCCGTGTTATCAAACAAGGCGCGCACGCGAATCGTGCCCGACGAGGTATCAAGGCCGTTGTCGACGGATGCCAGCCTGCCGGGGCGCGGGTAGCCTTCTTCATTGGCCAGCCCCAGAAACAGGGGCACCGAAGCGGCGCTGCCTACGCGAGCGGGATTAACAAATTTCAAAAAGCTTTGCTCGTCAACGTCGAATGAGGCATACATGGTTGACACCGATACCAGCGAGGTCAACGGCGCAGAGGCTGCGTTGACCTGCACGACGTTGCCGGCAGTCAGCGCAGCGCGCGATACCCTGCCTGCTATCGGTGCAACGATACGGGTGTGCTCCAGATCCAGTTGCGCCGAGTCCAGCGCGGCTTGCGCGGCCTGCAAGTTTGCCGCCGCCTCCCGGGCGGCGTTGCGCTTCTCTTCATAATCGCGTTTTGCCAGGGCGTTTTCAGCCAGCAAGCGCTTGCCCCGGGCCAGATCGGAAGCGGTGTAGGCGGCACGGGCTTGGGCCGCCACCAACCCTGCCTTGGCGTGGTCAACGGCAGCCTGATACGGACGCGGATCAATCGTAAAGAGCACGTCGCCCTGCTGGACCAGACTGCCGTCTTTGAAATGCACTTTCGTCAACGTGCCTGATACCAAGGGACGAATTTCAACGCGATCCACCGCTTCGAGCCGCCCGGAGTAATCGTGCCAATCCGTCACGGTCCGGGTGACCACGCTCGCGACATCCACCGCCGCCGCCTGCGGAGCGGCGCTACTCCCCGCCCCCTCCTGTACGCCGGCATTCACATGCAGCGCTGCCGCGCCGCCCAGGACAGCCATCGCAGCCACAATGGCTGCGAGGAATCGTTTGCGCAATAAAAACATGATGACCCATAGGAATAAATAAGAAGACGATGTATTATTTATTCTTTGGAAAATCAGATAAATACCTATTTTTTGTCAATACTATTCGTTAATTACGAACAATAATTGGTCGACGCCTGTGATATGCGCCGATTTCTCGATCGGAGTCCGCTATGGATCGCTTTCAAGCCATGCAGGTGTTTACTCGCGTCGTCGACGCCAACAGTTTCACGCTGGCGGCCGACAGCCTGGGGCTGCCGCGTGCGACGGTAACCACCACCATTCAAGGTCTTGAGCGTCTGCTGCAGGTAAGATTGCTTAACCGCACCACACGCCGGCTTAGCCTGACACCCGACGGTGCGGCGTATTACGAGCATTGCGTGCGAATTCTGGCCGATGTCGAAGAGGTCGACGCCTCGTTTCGCGACGTGGCGCAAGGCCCCAAGGGCAGGCTGCGCATCGATGTGCCACCCTCGATCGGCCGTTTGATTCTTATTCCCGCGCTATGTGAATTTCACACGCGCTATCCCGATATCGAGCTGGCTATCGGCATGGGGGACCGCGTCGTCGACATGGTTCAAGACGCCGTGGATTGCGCCATACGGGTCGGCGACCCGGAAGACTCCTCCATGGTCGCGAAGCGCATTGGAACCTTCGAAAGCCTGACGTGCGCCGCGCCAGGCTACCTGGAACGCTTCGGCGAACCGAGCACCCTCGAACATCTCAAAGATCACCGGACGGTTAATTATTTTTCCGCCCGTACAGGGCGCGCCATGGACTGGAGCTTCATGGTCGATGGAACTCCCACCGAGGTGAAAGTCAACAGCATTATTTCCGTGAACGATTCAGAGGCTTATGTAACCTGCGGCCTGAACGGCTTCGGTCTGATTCAACCCGCGCGCTACATGGTGGCGCCGCACCTGCAATCGGGCGCGCTGCGCGAAGTCCTGACCGACTGGACCCCGCCGCCCATGCCTATTTCCATCGTTTACCTGCATAACAGGCATCTGTCGGCCAAAGTACGCGTATTTGTCGATTGGGTTTCAGAGCTATTTAAACGCTGTCCCCTGTTATCCGGGTGCCGCTTCGACGGCGAGCTGCACAGGGAATGCACTTTTGCCGGATCGGGACCAGCCAAACCTCAGACCGTCCGATCTCTTTTGGAAAACCAGAACATGGCTGAAAGCGTGTTTTAAATCAACACGCTTTCACCAAGCCGCCCCTGGTCCTCCATCGATCACGGCCGTGTGGGCAGCGGCGAATACTCTGTCGGAATCCAGCGATAGCCGCTCCCCTCTTTGCGAACGTGCCCTATGCCTGGGAATGGAAGATGGGCTCCTGCGATCCAGAGCTTTTCCGCATCGGCCTGAGCCAGTATTTTCTTGCGGCTCACCACCGCCATAGGCTGATCCACGTCAAACTCGATAGAGACCTCAGGCCGCATGAATTGCACGGAATGGCTGTGAATCACATCGCCCCAAATAAGCAGTTGCTGCCCTTGCGACGCCAATTGATAGCCGCCGTGCCCGGGCGTATGGCCTGGCAGCGGCACAGAAACAACACCGGGAACCACCGTATCGCCCGCCTCGAACTGCTTAAGCTTTCCCGTCGCCAAATACGGCGCCACAGACTTCTGGGCCGCTTCGAAAAAAGGCTGCGCATCTTTGGGGGCTTGGGCTGCCGTTTCTTTATTCAGCCAGAAACCCGCTTCGTCTTTGGCGACGTGAACCGTCGCGTTAGGAAAGGCCGGCTTGCCGTCCTGCGTGGCAATACCGCAAGCATGATCGCCATGCAAATGCGTCAGCAATACCGTGTCGACTTGCGCGGCATCGTAGCCGGCCGCCTGAATGTTGGCCCGAATCTGTCCTAGCGTCGGACCAAAGCATTGTGCCGCGCCGGCATCGACCAGAATCAGATTTTTTCCCGTATTGACCAGAAAGCCATTCACGGCAGTTTGTACGCCATTCCCCGATGTGGGAACGAACATGCGCGCAAGCAAGCTTTGCAAGTCCGGCGAATCAATCCCTTTAAGCAATCCCGCATCAAGGGAAATCGCGCCATCGTACAAAGCCGTCACTTCGATATCGCCCAGCATCATGCGGTAATACCCGGGAACCTGGGTCGTTTGCATGGCGGGAGCCGCCGCTTGGCTTACCTGCGGCAAAACCAGCGCCCACAATGATGCCCCGGCGGCGAGCGCAGCCACACTCTGCCGCAGCGTCTTGATTTTTAGTGTCATAGGAGTTCCCATCGAGATTGATTCAACAATAGAGTACCCCCAAATCAAACACTAAAGATCCACCATCACTTCAAACCCGCCATAAATCAGCCGTTTCCCATCGAAAGGCATGGCAGACATATCCATCATGGGCGCCATACGCGGGTCTTTCATGACTTTATCGTTGACCGCGTCGCGATGAGCGCGCGACTCGTAAGTAATCCACGAAAAAACGACAGTCTCGCCCTCTTCAAGATTGACGCTTTGTGGAAATGAAGTCAGCTTGCCGGGCTTGACGTCATCGGCCACACACTCGCGAACCTGCAACGCCCCGTGTTCCCGCCATATTGCCGCGCAGGTGCTGGCTATGTCCCGGTAAGCCTCAATTTTGTCTTTAGGAACCGGAAGAACAAATCCATCAACATAAGCCATTGTTTGCTCCTTGAAATAGCGAATCGCCGGGTATCGGCCATCCTCCCAAAATGAACAAGCGCTTGCTCAAAGGCGACGCTTGTGTACAGCGTACACAAAAATGTAGCATAATAAAGGTCGGCAAAAACATGGAAAAATGATGCAAGTTGCAAGCAAAAAACCAATGCGGCGCTCAACGTATCGCCACGGAGATTTGCGACGCGCCTTGCTTGATGCCGGCATCGCGCTGGCGCGCAAAGGCGGGCCCGATGCCATCGTGCTGCGCGAGGTGACGCGCCAGGCCGATGTGGTCCCCAATGCGGCATACAGGCACTTTGCCAGCCGGGAAGACCTTTTCCAGGCAGTGCGCTCGGCGGCCTTGGCGCAACTGGCTATGACCATGGAAACCGAACTGGCCAAGCTTGATCCCGGCCTTTCCCGCGACGCGCTCGCTCGCGCCCGGCTTCGCGCAGTGGGGACGGGCTATCTACGTTTCGCTCAGGCCGAGCCCGGCTTGTTTCATACGGCTTTTTCAGTGTCCGATAAGGTCGAAGGCGACACGGACCCCGCCAAGGCGGGACACAGCGGCTTGAACCCCTTCCAGCTTTTGAACACCGCATTGGACGGTCTGGCCGAGGCGGGTCTGCTGCCGCCCGAGCGACGCCCCGGCGCCGAATATTTGGCCTGGTCGGCCGTGCACGGTCTGGCCTTGCTTATTGCCGATGGCCCTCTTCATGGCGCCTCTGCCGAGCAACGCAGCGCTATTGCGCAACGTTTGCTGGAAATGGTTGAAAAAGGCCTGTAGAAGCGCCGGCCATCGCCACCGCTGGCCCTTATGCCAAAGCAATCCAGCCTTTATCCAGCAAAGGCTGCATCCATCCCAACCCCTCGCTGGTTTGGCCGCGCGGCCGGTATTCGCCGCCGACAAACCCCGTGTAGCCCGCTTCGTGCAAGCGGTCAAAAGCCGTCAGCAAACCATCTTTTTCCAGAACCGGTTCGTGACGTTCAGGGCTGCCCGCAAGCTGTATATGCCGTACCCACGGCAAACACGCCTGCAACTGCTCATCTAAATGCAGACCTTGCTTGACGACGTGATAAAAATCAAACTGCAAGCCGATGTTTGGCGCCTGGCACTGCTCCAATACCGTTACGACCTGTTCGGGCGAGGCATAGAAATAATTAGGCATATCGGTGTCGTTCAACGCCTCAAGCTGCAGCGTCACATCGGTGTTTTGGGCGGCTGCCCAGTTCAGGTTCTCGACCAGCAGAGCCTGCTGCGCTTGATGCGACAGGCTTTCGTCGCGCAAGCCCGCCATCACATGAATGGCTTTGCAGCCGGTCTGGCTGCACACTTCCAGCGTGGCGGAAAAAGCCTGGCGAAACTGCGACGCCGCCTTTATCTGGCCGGCCATTCCGAGCGGAAATTCAGGCCGAAACACCGGCGTATTGATGAGCGTCAACTGAAGATCGTGCTCTTTAAGGCGCTGGGAATACCAATGCGGCGAATGATCGTAAGGAAATAAAATCTCGACGTAGCGAAAGCCGTCGTTGGCCGCCGCGGCAAACTGCTCTTCCACGGGCATGTGGCCATACATCATCGAAATATTAGCGGAAAACTTCATCATTTCATTTCCATGCCTTCAAAAAAGCCAAAAGGACGCGCGCAGAGTTATCGGCGGCAATTGTCAGAAAAGTATGCATTTCAGCACTTCAAGCTACCGGCCAGCGCTCCGTCACCATGAGGCTGCCAACATTAATTTCTGCGGCTGTGCCGCTAAGGAAAAGTACCACAGGCTGGTCCTGAAAAATGCCGAAGAACAAGAAACAAGTTCGTCGGCATTGTACGTGTCCGGGCGATGCACCGCATGATGGCTGACGACAAGCCTATAATTCAAGCACTCTTGCGTATCAAGACGACATGCAAGGTTAAAAACGCACAGGACACCCACGCATGAGTCCAGCACTGATACCTTGGGCATTATCCGGCGCGGCGGCCGTCGCAGTAGGCTTCGCCCGTTTTGGTTATGCCCTGATTTTGCCTGCCATGCAAACCGACCTGAGTTTGAATTACGCCCAAGCGGGTTGGCTCAATACCTCCAACGCCTTGGGCTATCTGGTGGGCTCCCTGCTTACCGTCGGTCTGGTCGGCCGACTCGGAAATCGTCGCTTATTCATAGCCGGTCTCGTGTTGACTACACTCACGGTGCTCGCCTGCGGCGCCACGCGTGATTTTCAGTTGCTTGCCTTGTTCCGGTTTGCGTCCGGCCTGGGAGCCGCGGGCACATTTATTTGCGGCAGCGTCCTGGCCGGAGTCATCGGAACCCGGGCTATTCTGATTTTCTTTAGTGGCGGCGGCATTGGCATGTTTGCCACCGGCGCAACCCTGCCCTGGCTATTCGAATACGCCCATGCCGATAGCTGGCCTGTCGCCTGGCTGGCGATGGGAGGCCTGTGCATTCCGTTATCCATTGCATCGATGATGGCCACCAAAACCATTGCCGAACCGTCGTCGCGTGCAAGCCATTCCGCCGCCTGGCCCTGGCGCCAATGCCAGGCCGAACTGTGTGCCTACTTCCTGTTTGGCCTGGGCTATATCGCGTATATGACATTTATCGTGGCCTGGCTCAAGCAGCACCCTGGCGCGTCGGCAGGGCTGGCCATGACCACCAGCATCATGTGGAGCCTGCTCGGCGCGGCCACCCTTGTCGCCCCCATCCTGTGGCGGCGCGTATTTGACGATAGCCATAACGGCACGCCGATGGCCTGTGCCATGTTTGTGCTGGCCATCGGGGCCAGCCTGCCCTTGCTCGTGTCCAGTCTTGCCGGCATCTGGCTTTCGGCGATATTAGTGGGCAGCAGCGTTTTCATGGTGCCCTCGGCCGTTGGCAGCTTTATCAAGGGCAACCTGCCCAAAACCGCCTGGGGGCATGCGATGGCCGTCGCCACGACGCTATTTGCCGCGGGCCAGGCCATAGGGCCGGTGGCTGCCGGCTGGATCAGCGATCGTTCCGGCGCACTGTCCACAGGGCTGAGCATTTCCGCCAGCGTGCTGCTCGTTGGCGCCTTGCTGGCCCTGGTTCAGAAACCCTTGCCTCGATCCGAACATTAGTTTTCGGCCAGCACGACACAGTTGCGGCCACCATGCTTGGCCTTGTACAGCGCCTCATCGACTCGACGCAGTAGCGGCTGATAGTCCGGATGTCCTGTATGCAGCGCCAACCCGATACTGATGGTCAAAGACAAGGTTTGATCGTCGGAAACACGGAAATTTTCCGCGGCTATCTGACGTCGAAGTTTTTCGGCCGCCCGCTGAGCCGCAGTCAAGTCCACATCCACCAGCAACATCAAAAACTCTTCTCCGCCAAGCCGAAAAATATAGTCGCCCCCCCGGCTATTGTTACTGAGCAATATGGCCACCTGCTGCAGCGCCATGTCGCCGGCCTCGTGACCGTAAGTGTCATTGACTTGCTTGAAATGATCGATATCGATGCCAAGAATAGCAAAGCTGCTTTGTTTTTTTCGGGCATAAGCAATTTCCTTGCCCAACACGACGGGCAGGAATTTCCGGTTGAGCAGCCGGGTCAAGACATCGCGGCCAGCTTCCAATTCGTGGGTCTGTTGAAATAAAGAATCCAGGTGAAAACCGATGCTTTTAGTACAGTCGCGCAATTCGCGCACTCCCTGAATACGCTCTTGTGAACCTGAGTCGCGGGAGTCGAACAACGGCAACAGCACATCGTCGATATAAGCCATGCTTTCTAGAATTTGGCCGGTTTCGCTATTGCCTTGAAACGCGTGAGCTCCTTTATGATGGAACCACAACCCGAACTCGGCCACGCCAATGCGGTTAAGCTGTGATGCGCTGGCTCCCACGGCCAAGTCAAACATTAACTGGTTTTCCCAATCGAGCAGCGCGGCGCGCTGACGCTCTCTTTCAGTCGAAGCGTCCTGTACAACCGAAAACAAGCGGTAAGCTTCCGCTGCGCGTGAGTTGCGAGCGTGAGAACTGGAGTAAGCCTGACTCATGATTTCCATGGCCAGATCTATCACATCGTAAACAAGACGGATGGCATCAAGCCGCTGTACTGTATCAAGCTTTGGCTCAATCAGAAGCAGATCGTGAAACTTTTCCTTCAGGCGGCGCGCGCCAAGTAAAACAATATCCACCGGCACATCAATACGGGCATGGACCTCGCCAATGTGCATCTGCTGGGCAATCACGGACTCTAGCGCCGTATTCCCCTCAGTCATGGCAAATACCTTGACGATCCAGCGTTTCATCGAATTGCTCAAGCGAGTTTGCACCTGCTCGTGCGATAGAAGCTGGGAAGCCACCACATGCTGCAACATTTGCGAGTAAAAATGCGTGGCGAGCGACTCTTGATAGGTATTGGCCAACTCCGCCACACGCTGCCTAATATCGTCCCCAAAGCGATTGACTATATATTGCCACTCGTCAACGAGTTGCTGGGGGGAAACGTTAAGCATGTGTAAATCCTAGTATGGCCGATATGGTGATTGAGGTTAGACTTCACGGGAGCGCTATTCTAGTAGGCTGGCAGGAAAAACATATATCTAAAAGTAATAACAAAATAGCAATAAACTGGTTACGCAACCATAACCCATTAGGTAAAATTCCTAGTTGCATCATTTTATTACAGGTCATTCATGAGCACCACAACGACTACCGCGACGCTGCCGGGTATCTTGGCGCCACTGCGCCTGAACATCAAACCGCTTGTCGTTGCCCTCTTTATCATGGCGGCGGGGGCCTACTATCTGGCCGACGCGGTAAGCATCAAGCAAAGCGCGCTCTGGGTCATCGGCATCTTGCTCGGCGTCACGCTTTACCATTCTTCTTTTGGCTTCACCCAGGCATGGCGCGTTTTTGTTTCCGATCGTCGCGGCGCCGGACTGCGCGCGCAGATGTTCATGCTGGCCTTTGGCGTGCTGCTCTTTTTTCCTTTCCTTGCACAGGGAACGTTGGCCGGTCAGGCCGTTAACGGCTTTGTTTCGCCACCGGGCATTTCTGTGGTGCTGGGCGCCTTTATTTTCGGCATCGGCATGCAGCTGGGCGGCGGTTGCGCCTCGGGCACCTTGTTCGCCGTGGGCGGTGGCAGCACCCGCATGCTGGTCACCTTGTTCTTCTTTATTGTCGGGTCAATTTTAGCCGCGCTGAATTTTTCCTGGTGGAGCAATCTGCCCGCCCTGGCGCCGGTTTCCCTGGTCAAGAACTGGGGGTTGTGGCCGGCGCTGCTCGCCAACCTGGCTGTTTTTGCCGGCATTGCCTGGCTAACCGTGGCGCTTGAAAAGCGCCGCCATGGCCGGCTTGTCTCCAACGCCACAGGCACCTCGCGCCCCGCCTCGCTGCTGCGCGGCCCGTGGCCTCTTGTCTGGGGCGCCGTTGCCCTGGTGCTGCTCAATTTTGCCACCCTCGCTCTGGCCGGACGCCCTTGGGGCATCACCTCGGCCTTTGCCTTATGGGGATCCAAAGGCCTGCTGGCCCTGGGTGCGGACCCTGCGCAATGGGCATACTGGGCAAAGAACCCGGCAGCCTTGACGGCGCCGGTCAGCCACGACGTCACTTCCGTCATGGACATTGGCCTGATCCTGGGCGCTCTGGCAGCCGCCGCCGTCGCAGGCAAGTTCGCCCCAATCTGGAAAATTCCGGCTCGCTCGTTGCTGGGCGCCATCGTAGGCGGCATTATGCTGGGCTACGGATCTCGTCTGGCTTTCGGCTGCAATATCGGCGCTTACTTCAGTGGCATCCTTTCCGGCAGCCTTCATGCCTGGCTCTGGCTGCCCGCCGCGTTTGCCGGCAGCGCCCTTGGCGTGCACTTACGCCCATGGTTTGGACTTCAAGTCGAAAAAACCCCGCAAATGACACCCTGCTAGGCGGTCCGCGCCCCCCTTTAGTCCAAGGGCTTCAACGGCAAGCGCGCTGACGCGATCCGGACCGGCGGTCTATAATCGCCAGTCTTGGTCGCCATCCTGCTTGCCCTCTTTCCACCCGGTCGTTCACCTTGCTTACTATCCTTGCCATTACCGCCCCTATTTTCATTCTTATCGGGCTTGGTTTTGCATCATCCAGGTTTGGCCTGTTCTCGAAAATCCAAATAGCCGGACTGGGCTCGTTTGTAATCAATATTGCGCTGCCCGCCTTGATCGTCAAGGCGCTCGGGCAAAAACCCATCGGTGAAGTCTTCGACATCGCTTACCTGACCGCCTACGGGCTGGGTTCGCTGGCCATCTTTGCGCTAGGCCTGTGGTTTTCTTTCAAGGTGCGTCAAGACAACCTTGCCAGCAGCACCATTTCCGCGTTAGGCATGTCCACCTCGAACAGCGCCTTCATTGGCTACCCCATCGTCGCGATGGTGCTTGGCCCACCCGCCGCCGTGGCTCTCGCCCTTTGCATCCTGATTGAGAACCTCATCATGTTGCCGCTGGCGCTCATCTTAAGCGAGGGCAGAGGCGCACAGCGCGGTGAATCAACCGGCGCCCTGCTGCGGAACCTGGGCAAGCGCATGGTTAAAAACCCGATCATCATTGCCATTACCGTTGGCCTTGCCCTGTCGCTGACGGGGCTGAGCATTGGCCCCATACTCGCGAAAGTCATTGACATGCTGGCCATGGCGTCTGCACCGATAGCGCTGTTTGTCATCGGCGCTTCGCTATATGGCCTGAAGCCCGGCGGGGTGCTGGCGGATATGGTGCAGGTCAGCGTGGGCAAGCTGGTGTTGCATCCCCTGGCGGTTTTCCTGGCGTTTTTTTTGGTGCCCGGAGTTACGCCCGAAATGAAAGCGGCGGGTGTGCTTATCGCCAGCGCCCCGATGATGAGCATCTACCCCATCATCGGCCAGCGCGTCGGACTGGAAAGCCGTTGCGCGGCCGCCCTGGTGTGCGCAACCGTCATGTCATTCATCAGCATTACGCTCTGGGTGGCGTTTATCAGTTGAAGCATCCATAACGCGGCAAGGGTAAAACAGCTTTTCAAACACAAAAAACTGTTTATACATACAGTTATTTATCACGGCTTTCAGCACTCTAGCGCTCATACTTAAAATTTCAGTTAAGAAAGTTATGTAACTGTCTAATATATTGGTGTTTTTTAAAATACCTGCTATTATTTGCCTCACTAAAAAATTATCTCCAAAAAGTGCGCTCATGCGATCAATCCGGAATCAAGCCTCTTTATTCGCTTTTTTGCCTGTCCTGGCTATTGCCTTAAGCTTTGGCTCAACAGTCCAGGCTCAAAATCGCACGACGGCTCCCGCAACCAAGCAAAGCGCCACGCATAAAAAGAACAGCACCTCCCCGGCTAAAGCCAGCGCCCGTAAAACCGCGGCGAAAAACACCACGGCCAGAAAAAGCAAAGTCGTCAATCGTCAAAATCTGCGCACCGCGAGCCACTCGGCAAACATGCGACCCGACACGCTGGATAATGCCGTTGAACCGTTAACGCCCCAGGCGATGCTGCGCTCCGAAGTAGCCTTTGTCCAAGACCTGCAGAACTCCGACGTTTTATACGATAAGAACAGCGACGAAGTACGCCCTATCGCTTCCATCTCCAAACTCATGACGGCACTGGTTGTTGCGGAAGCAGGCTTGCCCATGGACGAGATTCTGGAAATCGCCGACGAAGACGTCGACCGCATGCGGTACTCGCGTTCACGCCTTCGTGTGGGCACGAAACTCAAGCGTTCCGACATGCTGCATCTGGCGCTGATGTCATCCGAAAATCGCGCTGCCCATGCCTTGGGGCGCTATTATCCAGGCGGCATGCCCGCATTTGTACGGGCCATGAATGACAAGGCGCGCTCATTAGGCATGCGTCGCACGCGGTTTGTGGAACCTACCGGACTTTCCGTTGAAAATGTTTCCACACCGCGCGACTTGGTCAAGCTTTTGCGCGCCACCAGCAATCATCCCCTCATCCACCGCTACACCACCGACGATAAATACGAGATCAATGTCGGCAAGGGCCGCCAGTTGGTTTACAACAATACCAACCGGTTAGTTAAAAACGATGACTGGGACATAAAAATATCGAAAACCGGCTTTATTAACGAAGCAGGCGAATGCCTGGTCATGCTGACCCGGATCGATGGCCGCGATGTCGCCATTATTTTGCTCAACTCCACCGGCCGCTATTCACGTATCGGCGATGCCGTGCGCATACGCACCCTCGTCGAAAATGCCGCCTCCAATGTAGCCATGCTGTAGTTTCAGCGGCATAATCGCTTCATGTGCATTGCCTATTTGGCGCTGCGGGCTCACCCGGACTGGCCTTTATTCATTGCCGCCAATCGCGACGAGTTCCACAACCGCCCCACGCTGACCGCCGCATTCTGGCCAAACCACCCCGATGTAATTGCCGGCATTGACTGCCTGGCGCAAGGAACCTGGCTGGGCCTGACCCGACACGGGCGCTTTGCCTTGCTGACCAATTATCGCGACCCCGCTTCGCTCATGCCCCATGCTCCATCGCGCGGCAAGCTGACCAGCGACTACCTGACCGGACAAGCTCAGCCTGAAGAGTATGCACGACAAGTCGCGGCAGCCGGATCCCTGTATAACGGCTTCAATTTAATTGTGGGCGATTTAGGCCGCGCCTTTTACATCGGCAATCGTACCCCCACGCCGCAGGCGCAAGCCCTGGACAGCGGCCGCTACATTCTATCAAACCATTTGCTTGACACGTGCTGGCCTAAGGCGGAGCGCCTGCGGCTTGCTCTGGACCGGTTTCCGCTGGAGCAGCTGGAACACTCGCTAACGCCCGTCTTTGAACTGCTAAAAGACCACACCCAAGCCGCCGACAACTGCCTGCCGAGCACGGGCATCCCGCTTGAACGCGAACGCCTGCTAAGCAGTCCTTTTATTGTCAGCCCGACCTACGGGACCCGATGCTCTACCGTCATCGCCGTCCATGCCAGCGGCCGGGCCCTGTTCAGCGAAATCAGCTATAACGCAGCCGGCACGGCTACGCAGCGCCACGACTGGCCTTTTCAAATTGGCAACGCATCAATGCAACGTGCGGTCTGACCCCATGTCGGGGTCGTTCGCATCGTAAACGTCAATATCCAGTTCGCCCAGGGCGGCTTGCCAACTTCGCAATGGAATGCAGGTTTGTAAACGATGAACAGCCTGGGCGATCAATACCTCATGCAACTCATGGCCTATATGCGATGCAATATCCAGCGTTGCATCGCCATGCAGCGCGGCCAGGTGCTCATGCGTCTGGCGCATGGCGGCAAGCGTTATCTGCGTATCGTCGGCGCCATGAAAAAAATGCAGGGTGGTGGTTTGCGGCGCACTGGCTGGCAAGCGGGCGAACAAGCCCGAAAACGCCAGTACCCGGCCGGCCAGGTCAGACTGGGCCAGGCAGGCCTCAAGCGCTATGGTTGCTCCTTGGCCAAATCCCGCCAAAGCCGTGTACTCGCTCGATAAGCCATGCAAGGCTTGAAGCGGACGTATCTGGGCCGCTAACGCAGCCACCGCTTGAACGATGTTCCCGTCCGGATTGGCATCGCTTAACGTATCCGTCTGCGGATTCAGCCAGTAATAGCTAGCCGGGGTGGAGCAAAATGCGCCATAAGGCAACATCAGCAAGGCGTCAGGGAAAGCCTGTTTAAAGGCCTGAGTTAACGCCATCAATTGCTCCGGCGCCGCGCCATCGCCATGCAACAACACAAAAAGCTGCTTGGGTTTGCCATTCGGCGGGGCAAAGATCAAAGGCGGCGGTGATTGGCCCTGTTGTGTAATACGCATAGCAATATCATCCACAAAAACAACCAAGCTGGTTCGATAGTTCAGAATTCTACCTGCTTCCGACACATAAAGTTACGTTCGCCCACTGAAACGCCCTTTCGACCGGCCTGGACTACTGTTTATTTATACAGTAAACTGCAAATTCGAAGTACTGGCGGCAAACAGGGCTTTACTGCTTAATTTTAAACCCGCCAAGCTCATTCCAACCATACCCTGGGCCTAGCCGCCATGAACGCTCTTGCATCCTCCCCGTTACGGCACCCCGAACGTATCCACCCCTTGCTTTGGCGCGGCTCTCAACTTGCCATGGGTAGCCAGAACACCCTGCCGACAGGCTTTGAAAGCCTGAATCGGGAACTGCCTCATCGCGGCTGGCCCTTAAGCACCCTGATCGAATTCAGCCTCAGTCAGACGGGAATAGGCGAAATGCGTCTGCTGCGTCCCGCCCTGGCGCAACTGGCCACCGAGCGCCGTATTGCCCTGGTTCACCCGCCTTGCTCCCCCTATTTTCATTGCTGGTCCAACTGGCAGCTGGAAACCCATCGCCTGCTATGGATCAATGCCCAGACACCCGGCGACTCTGCCTGGGCCAGTGAGCAAATCTTAAGACACAATGCCTGCTCCGCCTTGCTGTACTGGGCCCCTGACATCCGCCCCGAGACCATGCGGCGCCTACAACTTGCGGCCCAAAAAAGCGATGCTTTGTTTATTCTGCTGCGCCCCGATGCCGCCACCCACCGGGCCAGCGCGGCTCCGCTACGCCTAAGCCTTAAGCCGGCCCCCCAAGGAATCGAAATTTCCATCCTTAAGCGTCGCGGCCCCCACTGCAGTCACTCCATCCTGATTCCGCTTTATTCCACGCGCCCTTATGCCCACATCACTCAACCCTCCGCCCCTCTGGATCAGCCTGCACCTGCCCTATCTCAGCCTCGACGTGCTTTTTCCTCAATGGGCAGCTAAAACCCTCTTGGCCGCTGTATTGCATAAAGAACGCATCAGCGCCTGCACGTGGGCCGCGCAAGCACTAGGAGTGCGCCCCGGCATTCGACGCGACAGCGCTCTGGCACTGGTCCCACAACTGCTATTACGCCCTTACAACCCAGAACTCGAACAGCAAAGCTTGCAAAAAATGGCATTGCTTTTGCTGCAATACACACCCAATCTCGCTTTGCTCAGCCAAAACAGCCTGGCGCTCGAGGTCAGCAGAAGCCTGCGTTTATTTAACGGGCCCCGTACCTTATGGCAAAAAATCCGTGTCTCGTTGCAAGCGCTGGGTTTCCACACACGGCTAGGCATGGCGCCCACCGCACAAGGGGCATGGATATTGGCGTCGCAGACACAATCCCGCCAACGCCGAGCCTTGCAAAAAAGAACGCTTTCACGGCATTTGGACTCTCTTCCCATCAGCGCGCTGCCGGCTACCCACGTCTACGCGTCATGGCTCGACGGCATCGGCTGCCAAACACTAGAACAGCTACGCAAGCTGCCGCGCCAGGCCTTGCAGCAGCGTAGCGCAACCGCGCTTGTCCAAGCCATTGATGCCGCCTATGGCCGCAGCGACGACCATTTCACCTGGCTCAAGCCCCCCGATTTATTCTCTGAACACATCGACGTTACGCAGCGGCTTGAGCATACTCATGCCGTACAGGCTGTCGCTCAAAAACTCATTCATCAGCTCTGCAACTGGTTGCAGAGCGGCCATTACGCCGTCAGCACTCTTGAGTTTTTGCTGCACCACGAAAAAGGCCGCCATGCCCGGCCTCCCACCCGCCTAACGCTGGCGCTATCACAAGCCTGCTGGCGCCCAGAAGACTTTTCAGCCGTGCTTCAAGAACAGCTGCATCATTTAAGCCTAAGCGCTCCAGTCATTGCCATAACACTGTCCATTAGCGCCACCCACGAGCGCCCGGCCATCAGCAACGGCCTTTTTCCCGAGCCCTTGCAATGGGCCAAAGAAGAACACCGCTTGCTTGATCTGCTGCGCGCCCGCCTGGGAAGCCAGAACGTTCTGCAAGCTCGGCCCCGGGCCGACTACCGTCCCGAACAGGCCAATCTCTGGAGGCCTGTTGCCGACAAAGCCGAATCGGCCTCGAACGCCAATCCGGGCAGCAACCCGCCTCTTCTGGGGCCCGATACCCGGCCTTTCTGGCTTTTCCCCGCGCCCTTGCCTTTACGTACTTTGCATAACCGGCCTGTATACCGCGGAGCGGCCTTGCGCCTGATCCAGGGCCCGGAACGTATTGAAAGCGGCTGGTGGGAACCGTCCGGCCACGAACTGCGCGATTACTTTGTCGCCGAAAATCATCAAGGCGTGCGCTACTGGGTTTACCGGCAACGCGAATCGTCCGATCCAGGCTGGTTTCTACAAGGGCTGTTTGGCTAACCTGGCGGCGCCGCTGCGTTGACCACGACATCACCATGAAAAGACCTCAACTGAATGCCTATGCCGAATTAGACTGCCTGTCTAACTTCTCTTTCCTGAAAGGCGCCTCGCACCCCGAAGAGCTGGTTCAGCGCGCAGCCCAGCTTGGCTACAAAGCCCTCGCCCTGGCCGACGAGTGCTCGCTTGCAGGCGTGGTGCGGGCTTATGTCGAAGCTAAAAGCCACGATATAAAACTGATTATCGGCAGTCGCTTCACCCTGGGCCCAGGCCTGGAAATCATTGCCCTGGCCTGCAACGAAAACGGCTATGGCAATATTTCAGAATTCATCACTTTAGCCCGTACCCGGGGAAGCAAAAAAGGCAGCTATAGCGTAAGCCTGCACGACATCCAGAACCCGGACCCGAACTACTCGCACTTGCGGGCGTTGCCCGACTGCCTGATCATCCTTAAACCGGCGTACGGTATGGCGGCTGCCGAACTGGCAGCGCACATTGAAACCTTGAAGGCCCTCTTCGAAAACAGGCTTTGGCTGGGGCTAAGCCTGCATCACCAGCACAGCGATGCCGCGCATTTGGCAACGCTGCAAAAAGCCGCTCAGGCTCATGGGGTCAAGCTGGTCGCCACCGGCCAGGTTGAAATGCATCAACGCTCACGTCAGCCGCTGCACGACACCCTGGCCGCCATTCGTCGGCGCCAGCCCATCGCCCAATGCGGCTACGCCCTCAAGCCCAATGCCGAGCATTATTTGCGTAGCCGCCTGCGGCTGGCCGGCCTCTACCCCAGCAGTGCGTTGAACGAAACCCTGACCATCAGCGACTTATGCACTTTTTCACTGCAAGAGATCCGCTACCGCTACCCTGGCGAAATCGTCCCAAAGGGCTGCACCGCCCCAAGTTTCCTGCGCCAGGAAACCTATGCCGGTGCGCATCAACGCTACCCCGGGGGCATTCCCCAGGTCGTTGCCGCGCAACTGGAGTCCGAACTGGTCATCATCGCCAAGCTCGAATACGAACCTTATTTTCTAACCGTGTACGACATCGTGACTTTTGCCCGCCAGCGCGGCATTTTGTGCCAGGGCCGAGGGTCAGCCGCCAACTCGGCGGTTTGCTATTGCCTGGGCATTACCGAAGTCGACCCTGAAAGCGGCAACTCGCTGTTTGCCCGATTTATCAGCTCGCAGCGCAACGAGCCGCCCGATATCGATGTCGACTTCGAGCATCAGCGGCGTGAAGAGGTCATTCAATATATTTACCGTAAATACGGCAGGGAGCGCGCTGCCCTGACGGCGGTCGTCACCACCTACCGCACCCGAAGCGTCGTACGCGATACGGGCAAAGCGCTAGGGCTGGATCTGGATTTAATTGGCCGCGTCACCCAGTCCTTTCATTATTGGGACGGTAAAAAGGCCTTGCTCGAAAAAATGGCCGAACAGGGCCTCGACGCCACCTCGCACGTAGCCAAACTGTGGGCCGGGCTGGCGCAAACACTGATGGGCTTTCCCCGCCACCTATCCCAGCACCCAGGCGGCTTCGTCATTTCACGCGACAAGCTCTCCAGGCTGGTGCCTATCGAAAACGCCGCCATGCCCGAACGCAGCATTGTGCAATGGGACAAAGACGACCTGGATGCCATGGGGCTTTTAAAAATCGATGTCCTGGCGCTGGGAATGCTGTCCGCCCTGAAACGCGCCATGACCTTGGCCGGGCAACGCCAGGCGCTGGCCCCATCCGAAAAAAACCAGTTCATCCCGCTGCCGCCGCGCCCTCTGGTCATGCAGGATATTCCACGCGACGATGCGGCCACCTTCAAGATGATAGGCCGCGCCGACACCATCGGCGTTTTTCAAATTGAATCGCGGGCGCAAATGAGCATGTTGCCGCGCATGAAACCGAAAGAATTCTACGATCTGGTTATCCAGGTGGCCATTGTGCGGCCCGGGCCGATACAGGGCGGCATGGTCCACCCTTATCTGCGCCGACGGCAAGGGCTCGAAAAAGAGGATTACCCCAGTCCCAAGATCGAAAAAATCCTTTCCCGCACCTTGGGTATTCCCATTTTCCAGGAACAGGCCATGCAAATCGCCATGGTGGCGGCCGGTTTCAGCGCCGACGAAGCAGATAGCTTGCGTCGTTCCATGGCGGCGTGGCGGCGCAAGGGCGGCATAGACAAGTTCCGTGCGCGATTAGTCGGCGGCATGGTGGCTCATGGCTACACCGACTCGTTTGCGGAAGGCATTTTCCGGCAATTGGAGGGCTTTGGCGAATACGGTTTTCCTGAAAGTCATTCGGCCAGCTTCGCCAAACTGGCCTACGTCAGCGCCTGGCTTAAATGCCATGAACCCGAAGCCTTTCTGGCCGCCTTGCTCAATTCTCAACCCATGGGGTTTTACACGCCCAGCCAACTGGTGCAAGACGCCCGACGCCATGGCGTAACCGTGCTGCCAGTCGATATCGACACCAGCCGATGGGAAGCCGACTTGGTCGCGAACCCCGGCCCACCCACAGCCGATACACGGCTTGCCGAAGGCATTTCCATGCGAGCGACGCCGACCACCCCAGCGCTGCGACCAGCGGTGCGGCTTGGTTTGAATGCCATCAAAGGCTTATCCCCGGAAGCCGGCCTGCGCATCGAGGCCGCGCGTCGAAACCAATGCTTCTGCTCTCCCCACGACCTGGCCTTGCGCGCCGAACTGGGCAGAGCCGAGATGGAAGCCCTGGCCGGCGCCAATGCACTGCTTTCATTAAGCGGCCACCGCCGCCTGGCCCGCTGGCAAGCCGCCAACCTGCCGTTGAAAGGCCTGTTGCGTGAAGCCCCCATTACAGAAACCAGCCTGCCCGACCTGCCCGCGCCAACAGAACGGCAAGACATCGTGGCCGATTACCAATCCCTTGGGCTTACCCTGGGTCGCCATCCGGTTGCGCTGCTGCGGCCCGCTTTATCGGCGCAGCGTTTCGTCCCGGCCGGGCAACTCAACAGCCATTATCCCGACCGGCGCCTGGCGCGCGCTTGCGGTATCGTCACCACGCGCCAGCGCCCTCAAACAGCCAACGGCATCATCTTCGTCAGCCTGGAAGACGAAACGGGCCTTGTCAATGTCATCATCCGTCCTGAGCTGGCCGAGCAACAACGCCAGCCTTTACTCCAGGCCAGACTATTGGGCGTATACGGCATCTGGCAACGCCAGCATAATGTCTGTCATTTAATGGCCAAGCGACTGGTTGACTTAAGCCATCTTTTAGCCGAACTGCCCACACACAGCCGCAACTTTCATTAGCGCGTTAAAATAAACATTACTTTTTTCACGCAACGCCCTTCCTTTGCCGCGTTGTCTTCATCTTTAGGACGAACTATGAGCAACACGCTCAAACTACAACTTGCCGATGCCGTCAAAACAGCCATGCGCGCCAAAGACAGCGCCAGATTGAATACGCTGCGCTTTTTACAAGCCGCCATCAAGCAAAAGGAAGTGGACGAGCGCCAGGATCTCGACGACGCCCAGGTAACCGCCATTATCGAAAAGCAAGTCAAGCAACGACGCGAATCGATTGCCGCCTTCGAAAAAGCCGGACGCACCGAAACGGCCGAACAGGAAAAAGCGGAACTGCTGGTTCTGCAGGAATTCCTGCCAGCCCAGGCCACGCCCGAAGAAATTAATGCCGCCATTCAGGCGGCCATTGCCGACGTCACGGCTCAAGGCATTACAGGCGCCCCCGCCATGGGCAAGATCATGGGCATCCTGAAGTCGGGGCTGGCCGGCCGCGCCGACATGTCGGCGCTCTCGGCTCAAGTCAAGTCCCAACTGCAATAACACTTGGGCTCAAGCGGAAATCGGGCTGCGGCGCTTCAGGCCATAAGCCTGATTCAGGCGCTGCAGATACGCAGCGCGTTTTTAACAAAAATTATTTATAAGCGACGCAGACCGAAGTATCCATCAAAACCGACTCGCGCATGGCGTTCAGGGCACGGACGTCCCAGGGGCTGCGCCCCCAGACGGTTTGAGTCACCTGCGTGGTACGGGCGTCGATGGCCTTAAGTTCGGTGCGGGCTACTTCGGTATCCAGTGGCCCCGCCACCGATACCACCCCGGCTTGTTCGGCCGCATCCACCTGCGTGCGCACGGTATATTGGTTCTTGCCGCGCAAGCATTCATCGGCCTGATTCTGTGCACGCAGGAAAACCGTTTGATAGCTGCGGGGCACAGTATAGGACACGCTGGGCGAGTCGCCGTCAGGCTGTATACCCATTGAGCAGCCGGCCAGCAAGACGGCCGCCCCAAAAACGACACCGAGTGTTTTCATTCTTACTCTCCGGCACGGCTAAATTACCTATTATGCTTCCTGCAACACAGCGGCGCAGGTATCCGCGCCCAGTTTGGGATAATCGATATAACCTTTGGGGCCATCCGCATAAAATGTGCTTGTGTCGCATTCATTTAAAGCCGCCCCGGTGCGCAACCGCGTCACCAGGTCGGGATTGGCAATGAAATATCGGCCGAACGCCACCGCTTCGGCACCGCCTTGCGCCAGAGTTTTTTGTGCACTGGCCAGATCGTAGCGTTCGTTGACAATAACGGGGCCGCCGAACAAACGCTTCAAGGTCGCCGTCTGGGACTTGGTCTCTGAACTTTCACGTATAAATATAAACGCAATCCGCCGAAGCCCCAACTGTTCAGCCACGTAGTTAAAAATAAGCGGCGGATTCGAATCGGAAACCGAATGTACGCCCCCGTCTGGCGACAAATGCACCCCAACCCGGTCAGCGCACCAAATGCCGGTGCAGGCATCGACAATTTCCAATAATAACCGCGCCCGATTTTCAGGCGAACCGCCATAACGATCAGTGCGTTTATTGGAACTGTCCTGCAAAAACTGATCAATCAGGTAACCGTTGGCCGCGTGTATTTCCACGCCATCAAAACCCGCATCTTTTGCATTGCGCGCCGCCCGGGAAAAATCGCTCACAATGCCCGGAATTTCCTCTATATGCAAAGCGCGCGGAACAACGTACTCGCGTTTCGGACGCAACAAGCTGACATGGCCTTCGCAACGGATGGCGCTCGGTGCGGCAGGAATTTCGCCATTCAGGTATTCGGGGTCGGAAACGCGTCCCACATGCCAAAGCTGCAAGAATATTTTTCCGCCTTTGGCATGAACCGCCTCTGTAATCCTCTTCCAGCCCGCGACCTGAGCCTGGCACCAAATGCCAGGCGTGTTGGGATACCCCACCCCTTGCGGGGATACGGATGTCGCTTCGGACAGAATCAATCCCGCTTCGGCGCGCTGGCAATAATACTGACGCATCAGTTCGTTTGGAACACGCCCCTCGGAGGCACGCGTGCGCGTCAGGGGCGCCATCACGATACGATTTTTTAGCAACACCGCCCCAAGCTGCAGGGGCTCAAACAAATTCACCATAGATAAAGCAACTCAATCAAGGTTAACCCTAGTACGTCTTAAATTAACACAATTTGCGTGAATGTACCTGACAGCGACATTCCTTTACCGCAATTTGCATAACAGCACGGCCTCATTCGGCCTAAAATCGAGCTTTGCGTCGGCCTGCGCAGGCTGAACCTGACATGCCGCCGTGCAAGCAAGGATAATTGAATGGGACAATTTGCCGTTATTGGTCTGGGCCGCTTTGGCTCGGCCGCCTCGATCGAACTCATGAAGCTGGGTCATTCCGTGCTCGGCGTCGACACCAACCCCAAAATGGTCAATCAATATGCCGACGAATTGACCCACGCCGTGATCGCCGACGTCATCGATAGACAGGCGCTCGAAGAGCTCGGTCTGGAAAACTATGACGTGGTTTTGGTGGCTATCGGTTCAGATCTCGAGGCCAGCCTGCTTTGCGTTGTCCACCTGAAAAGCCTTAATGTCAAATCCATTTGGGTGAAGGCCACCTCGCATGCGCAGCACCTTATCCTGAACAAGCTGGGCGTGGCGCGCATTATTCATCCGGAAGAGGAAATGGGGATACGCGTCGCGCAAACGCTAAGCTATCCCATGGTCAACGACTACATCTCGATCGGCAACGGCGAGTTCGTCGTTGAAATCGACGTCAGCGAACACCTTGATGGCGCCAATATCGGGCAGTTTCTGGAAGAAATCAACCAGAACATCCATGTTCTGCTGGTTAAACGAAAGACGGAAGTCAACATACACCCGGACAATGCCTTTACGCTGCAAGCCAAAGACATACTAATCCTGTCCGGCCAATTGCAAGCGCTTAAAAACATTGCACCCAAACTGGTCTAGCCTCTATGCGCAATTGGCTACCGATACAGGGATATCAATCATACAAACGCGTGGCCCGCACCGGCGTGCTGCGCACCAGCCCGCCCATGGTGCTGGCAGGCGGATTTCTGGCGCTTATTGCAATAGGCACAGTCTTGTTGTTGTTGCCTATTGCGACGCACGAACCGATCAGCATTTTCGAGGCGCTGTTTACGGCCACCTCGTCGGTCACGATTACCGGGATGATGGTGATCGACATCGGCTCGAGGCTGACCTACTTTGGCCAAAGCGTGGTCATGCTGCTGGTGCAGATCGGTGGGCTGGGCTTTGTGACCTTCGCGGTCGTTGCCGCCCTGACCTTAGGAAAAAAAATCAGCCTGAAACAGCAGGCTCTGGTGCTGGAAGCCTTCAACCAGACCAGCGTCACCAAAGTCAAGAAAACCGCATTTGCGGTGATCAAAATCGCCGTGGCGATCGAGTTGATCGGCCTCGCGATCCTGACGCTATGGTGGTGGCGCCAGGACAGCTTCTTCAGCGCCTTATATAGCGCCTTATTTCACACTGTCTCGGCGTTCAATAATGCCGGCATATCGTTATACGACGACAGTCTGGCTCGCTATGTCGATGATCCGGTCACGATACTTACCATTACGCTCATGATTATTCTGGGCGGCATCGGTTTTACGGTGCTGACCGATGTCGGCCGCAGCCGACGCTGGTCCCGGCTGCGCCCGTATACAAAAATAATCCTGATCGGCACGCTAACCCTGAACCTGCTTGGCTTTGCCATCATCTGGGCGCTTGAATCAAGCAACCCCAATACCCTGGGGCCGCTCTCGCTAAAAGGACAGGCGCTGGCCGCCTGGCTACAAACGGTGGCCACCCGCACCGCCGGGTTTTCAAGTGTCGATATCAGTCTGCTGTCAGATCCCTCCGCCCTGATCATGATGCTGTTCATGTTCATCGGCGGCGGCTCGCTCAGTACGGCCAGCGGTATCAAGCTGGGCACGTTCATCGTTTTGCTGGCGGCGGCGCATTCCTATATTTTCCAGCGTAGCGAAGTGGTACTGCTCAACCGCTCGATTTCCAATGAAACCGTGCGCAAATCGCTGGCGCTGCTGTTGGTCACCCTGGGCCTGGGCTTTATTTCCACGATACTCATTTCAATATTCGAAAACCTGCCGCTCATCAATATCATGTTCGATGTGGTGGCCGCCCTGAGCACCACCGGCCTGGGACGCAATCTGGCCCCGCATCTGTCCACGCCCAGCCAGACCATTTTGCTCATGCTCATGTTCGTGGGGCGAGTCGGTCCGCTGACCCTGGTCTACAGCATTGCCACCCAACACCGCAGCCGCATCCGCTACCCCGAAACCGAGATGCAAGTAGGCTAAAAAGAGGGCCGATGATCAGCGGGTGTTAAATGCTGGTCATCGACCTCTTTTCATTTCACTGCCTGTCTGACTTCAGATCAAAGCAATTCCTTGCGCAACTGCGCCGGACTTTTCACTGACAGCAGCCCCGGCGGAATGTCGAGCACGGTTTTGGCGCCCGTGTCTTTCTTCTGGCTAAGTTTGAAGACGGCGCGCGCATAGGAAACCAATACGCTGGACGTAAACTCGGGGTTGCTTTGAAGCTTGAGCGAGTATTCAATCACCTGGGTGTTGCCGGCGCCGGTCTTGCCGCTGCGAATCACAAACCCGCCATGGGGCATGGCGGCATGATCGCGTTTCAGCTCTTCTTCGGTAATGAACGTCACGGTCGTATCGTAGTCGGCGAAGTAATCCGGCATGGTCACGATGGCCTGCTTGACCTGGGCCGCATCGGCGCCTTCTTGCAATACCACATAGCAATCGCGCTGGTGCTTTTGACGGGTGCTCAAGGTAGGCAACGACCCGCTACGCACGCTGTCCACGGCTTCTTGTATAGGCACCGTATACTGCACCCCGCCCTTGACCCCGGCTACCCGCCGGATCGCGTCAGAGTGACCCTGGCTAAGCCCTTTGCCCCAGAACGTATAGGTTTCGCCTTGCGGCAACACCGCCTCGCCAAACAAACGATTAATAGAGAACAGGCCCGGGTCCCAGCCCACGGCGATCAGGGCCGTATGGCCGCTTCGACTGGCCGCCTGATCAACGGCTTCGAAATAATCGGGAATCTTGGGGTGCGTGTCGAAACTGTCAACCGTGTTGAACAAGGCGGCCAACGCCGGACCTTGTTCAGGCAAATCGTTTTTTGAACCGCCACACAAAATAAGCACATCGATATCCTCCTGAAAACGGGCGATATCATCGATTTTGTGAACGGGCACGGCCGCATTAAGCAGCGCTACGCTGCCTGGATCGCGGCGGGTAAACACCCCCACCAGCTCCATGTCGCTATTTTGGGCAATGGCCGACTCAACGCCCCGCCCCAGGTTTCCATACCCTGCAATGCCAATCCTGATTTTGTTGTTCATTTCAATAGTCTCTCTGTCTGCGCGCACCTGCGCGGCAAGGGTCAAATACACAGGCTTGAGCGCGAGGCAAAAGATCCGCCTCTCGCTTTTTCGCCTGGCCCCCTTGCAGCCAGGTTGCCAAGAACAGCATTTTACGCAGCTTCAAAAGATCATGCTGAGCCGGCTTTGCCGCGACACGCCGCGTCGTGTGCTTACGCGCCCGCCAACACCGTCCGGGCCGCGCGCCCGACCGCGGTAGCGGGAGCGTCGATCACATCGTGGGTAGGCAACTTGAATACCGCCACGGCGTGGGCCAGCTCACGCGCCTGATCTTCCAGCGACCCTGCCGCGGCAGCGGCCTCTTCCACCAAAGCGGCATTTTGCTGTGTAACCGTATCCATTTGCGATACCGCGGTATTGACCTGGTCGATGCCGCTGGCCTGCTCATCGGACGCCGCCGAAATTTCACTCATGATGCCCGTTACACGCGCCACCGACTCCACGATTTCCTGCATGGTGGCGCCGGCGTTGGCGACCTGATCCGAACCCACGGAAACCTTCTGAACGGAATCCTCGATCAACGTCTTGATTTCCTTGGCCGCACCGGCGCTGCGCTGCGCCAGGGTACGCACCTCGGTGGCCACCACGGCGAAACCCTTGCCTTGCTCGCCGGCGCGTGCCGCTTCCACGGCCGCATTCAGGGCCAGGATATTGGTCTGGAAGGCAATGCTGTCGATAACGCTGACGATCTCCGCGATACGCGAAGAACTTTCCGAAATGGTGCCCATCGTGTCGACGACGCTGGCCACGACCGCTCCGCCGCGCTGCGCCACCGTTGAGGCAACACCCACCATCTTATTAGCCTGCTGCGCGCTATCGGCATTCTGTTTTACCGTGGCCGCCAACTGCTCCATGCTGGCTGCAGTCTGTTGCAGCGCCGCAGCCTGCTCTTCTGTGCGGCTGGACAAGTCCGTATTCCCCACCGAAATTTCGCGGGCGCCCACATTGATTTCATCCACGCCATGGCGAACCTGTGTAACGATGCGCGCCAGGCTGCCCTGCATGGTCTTTAGCGTCGCCAGCACAGCGCCCACTTCATTACGGCCGTGATCCACGATACGGTTCGTCAGATCGCCCGCCGCAATCCGCTTGAAAAGCTCGCCCACCTCCAGCAATGGACGCACGACAAGGCGCCGCGCCAGCACATTCACCGCGATGGAAACGGCAATACTGGCAAGCAAAATGGCGCCAAGCACCGTAATGAACAGGCTGTAGAGCGAGTCGATGCTCTGCATGGTCGCTTGCCCGGCCGCTTCCGATACTGCAATAAAGCCGTCACGCGCCTTCATGTACTGATCCTGCACGCCTTGCGTACCCTGCTTTAAATAGGCCTCCATGTCGCCGGCCTCGAGCACACGCCCGACGCCTTGCAAGTTGCTGCTGAACTTGCGGTAGGCCTGAAGATAAGGGGCGAACGCCTGCTTTTCCGCATCGGTCAGGGTCTGCTCAAGGGCGGCAAAATTCCTATCGGCCGAGACAATATGCTCGCGCGCCGTCAACAACGAGGCATTATCTTGCAAACGGCCTTGTGCAACACGGGTTGCATAGCGGCTCAAATCGGTACGAGCGGCCACCAGCGACAACGAAGCCGCATTCACGCGATTGCCTTGGTGCACCGAGTTTCTGTACAACGCCTGGACGTCACCATTGACCTGGTTCAGGGAAAAATACCCCAAACCGCCCAGCAATAATTGAAAGCTTAAAAAAATCACCACAACCGCCAGCAACATATTGGCGATCTTGAGGTTTTTGAACATTCCCGATTCTCCGTTAATACCGTTTCCTACCGCACACCTGCTCGCGCGGCCAAGCCGTGACCAGCGCCGCGCCGCAGAGTGACATTGCCACCCCGCCACATGCCCAGGCGCAATAGTGCGAACTCAACAGTGTTACAGATTTTATTCAAGGGTAAACCCTGATTACAGGGTAGAAATTGACATTGATCAGGCAATTATGCTGGAACGGTGTGACTGACCGAGTGTGAGTGCCGATCCGCCGTTAATGGGGAAGAGCCCAACCTTTTCTAAAGTAGAAATGGACAAGGCCTTACAAGCAAAAACTTGTAAGGCCTTGATTTTATTGGTCGGGACGGCGGGATTCGAACTCGCTACCCCTTGCACCCCATGCTCTTAAAATACTGCCGCATTGATTCTTGTTGGACGCCATTAGAAATAAAAATATCATTAAAATCAATTATTTATATAAAATATCGCTCCAATCCATTCTAATGACTTACAATGAAATCCAATGATTTTTAGGACGGCAATAGGACGGGAGATGGCGAGACTAACTGTAAGGGCCATTGAGGCAGCGAAGCCTAAGGTTAAGGAATACAAGCTGACCGTTGATAGGGGACTGTATCTTCGAGTGGCCCCTGACGGGGTAAAGACTTGGCATGTTAGATATGTGGTGGACAGCAAGCAGCGGCAAGTCAAACTGCCAGCACCCTATGGTAACGGTGATGGCTTCATGTCACTCGCCGAAGCGACGGCTGAGAACGCTCGTATACAAGCGCTGGCACGTGATGAGATTGATGTACAGGTGCAAAAGGATCAGGCCCGCATGGAAGCGGAGCGTGCCGAGCAAGCGGAACAGCAACGGAATCTGACGGTCAAGGACTTGTTTGACGCCTGGATAAGCGATGGCGTGGCGCGACAAGATGATAATGCGGACCTGAAGCGCCTGTTCAACAAGGACGTGCTGCCTGTCATTGGACGTAAGCCGCTACGGGAACTGGCTGATCAAGACATTTTGGCGATGCTCCGTCGGATGTTGAAGCGTGGGGTTACGCGGATCGTGGTCATTACGTACAACGACACCAATCAGATGTTGACCTGGGGCGAGAAACGTCAGCCATGGCGCGGACTGCTGGTGAACGGCAACCCTTGCGATTTGGTGGACGTGAATAAGCTACTACCCGATGACTACGAGGAAGAGCGCGACCGCGTACTGTCGGTGGCAGAAATCCGGGAACTTGCTGAGATCTTCAAACGCATGGAAAATGACTGGTTGAATGCGCCTGACCGCCGCGCTGCAAGCCATCCATTTGCCGAAAAATCGCAAATAGCACTCTGGTTATGCCTGGGTATGCTTTGCCGCATTGGCGAATTATTGATGGCGCGGTGGGAGCATGTCGATTTAGACCAAGGTGTGTGGTTTATCCCTCGGGAGAACGTCAAGGGACGCCGGGGGAAGAAGCAGGAGCATTTCGTTTTCTTGTCTGATTTTACACGCCGCCAATTCGAGGCGTTGAAGAAACTTACTGGTGAATCAGAATGGTGCTTCCCTTCAAGAAACCGGAAGGATCAAGAAACCCATGTATGCCTGAAATCCGTATCCAAGCAGGTGGGTGATCGGCAAGTGATGTTTAAGAACCGGGAGAAGCCCCTGAAGGGCCGTGCTTTCGATAACGCACTGGTGCTGGCGGGTGGGGCCAATGGCGCATGGACGCCGCACGACCTGCGCCGCACTGGGGCCACGATGATGCAAGGTATGGGTGTGTCGCTGGATGTTATTGACCGGTGCCAAAATCACGTACTGGCCGGTGGCCGTGTACGCCGTGTCTATCTACGACACGACTACGAGGCCGAAAAAACCGAGGCATGGCAACGGCTGGGTGATCGGCTGGATGCAATCCTGGCCGGGGGCGCTGACATAGTGCCGATTCTTAATACTGCAGCTTGACTGCGAGGGCTGCGTGATGAAATGCTGTTGTCATCTCTTACAATAGCCAGGCAGCAGCATGACTAGTCAAAGAGCAAACAATGATCGCATCCTCGGAAAATCAAATGGCAAATGAATCCAGATTAAAGGCTCGGCAACGAATGAAGGAAATCGAAGCCGAGCTTGAGCAGTTTTGCTCTGACCTTGCGAAGTACTTTGAAGATACCGTCACCTATGACGAAGTGAAAAATCTCGTCAATGATGATGTGGATGGTGGTCCCAAGAGCTTAGGGGAACTTCTAAGGCGCTATCAGGCAGAGGGCACGCAAGACTCGCGTGACTATGAAACGATTTTGAGCGCCGTCAAGCAAACAACTCTCAGCGTCACGGTGCTTGAATACCTAATTGACAAGGGCACAGACGAAGAGCTCGACGATTGTATTTCTCGCGTTGAAGACCACTTTGTGGACACGATCAGTTATCGCGGCATACTGGGCGTGATAGGAACCCTGAAAGAGCGAAGTGCCGCAAGACAGGAAGCTCGCCAAAAAGGGGGAGATGCTAAAGCCAGGGTTTCTCGCGAAATCAAGGGTGAATTAGCACGGTTATTGCGTGATAAACAGCCGCAAACAGGCTGGGGAGGTAAGGCTGAAGCGGCGCGTCTGCTTACAGACTCGGTAGCACAATTTCAACAGGTTTATCCCGAAAAGAACCGCCTTGATCCCGACGGTATTCAAGACCGCATAACTCGCTGGTTATACGAAGACAAGTCACTGAAAAAAACATATAACGAGGTTAATAGCGGTTAGCGAAAAATCACTTATAAACGGGGCGGTTGTTTCTTAGCTCGCTCGGTTGCTTTGGCAATACGCCTCTGCCGAAACAGCTTCTGTTGTCGGGGTCTTTCAGCTTTGCAGAGGCATCAGGCGTAATCAAGGCGAGCGCCATTTTTATCTGCTCGTCCAGGGTATGAAAGATAGGATAACCGTTCAGATTAACCGGCTGCGTAAACCTCGACCACTCCCCGATCTGGGATATGCGCAAGCTCGGTTCATATGTAGGTCTCGCCAGACAATGCGCAGCAACTGCTAACCCGCGTACATGATGGCAGCTGACAGTGGTCAATGAATAATAAAAACCGATAGAACCACGACATCTCCTGCTCGTTGCACAACTCCCACACAGAACCAACCAGATACAGACAATGCGACGTCAGCAGTTTACGAAGGCTGCGCAGATCGGTTTTTATCCACCGGCCACGGAAAAACACTACGTCTGCTGAAATAAAAAAAGATATCAGCACAAGCATAGATTTCGATTTTGCTGTGGCCTAAAGTTGCTTCCATCATCAACAACCGATAGAGGTGAAACTATGCAACCGGGAACAACCGCAACGAGCAAGCGAGTCTTGCGTATCAAGCAGCTTAGCCAGATCATTGGACTGGCGCGCTCTACGATCTATGACTATTTAGATCCCATGTCACCACGACACGACCCAACATTTCCCAAGCCGATCAAACTAGGGGCTTCTGCCGTTGGCTGGTTGGAGGCAGAAATCAATCAATGGATTGGTTTGAAGATTGCAATGCGTTCGGCGGTAACGCCAAGTCCCTTATGAGCCCGCATGACATGCTCATGGAAGCTTTGAACGCACTTCCAGATGATTTGAACCAAGCCATTTATGACGTAGCGCGGGCAGTTCAGTCACCGTTGCCGCTAATTACGAGCTCGGTGCTTTGTTCTTTATCATCCGCAGTACAAGGTTATATAGATATTGAAACGATTTACGGCGTCACCCAACCAGTCAGCCTTTTTTCGTTAACAATCGCCGATTCCGGTGAGCGCAAAAGTAGTACCGATAGACTGGTTTCGAAACCATTACACCTGCTGGAGACGGAGGCGCAAGGAGCCGTCAGGAGCCTAAAAGCTGATATGAGGGTTGAAGAGATCGTGTGGGCAGCCGAGGTTAAAAGGCTGGAGGGACAACTGCGGCGCACCACCCAATCAGCGCCAGTGGAGACAGTAGAAATTCGAGCAGCCTTGGTTGATTTGTTCGAGCGCAAGCCAAGCGCAGTAAATACTACGCGCACCATACTGAACGATGTGACCCCTGCAGCCTTATTCCAAAATTTGGCCGGTGATGGGAAGGCGGTGACTCTGGCTTCCAGTGACGCGGGTAATTTGTTTACGCGTACCAATATAGACTTTATTAGCAACGTCAACCAGATTTGGGATGGCGAGGACGTCATTATTGCAAGGAAAAGTGGGGATCAAGCAATCACAAATGGTCGCCTTACCTTGTCTTTAATGCTTCAGCCTGATGTGCTAAAACGCATTTCAGATCGAAAAGGCGATTTACTACGTCTGTCAGGGTATCTCGCTCGCATGTTAGTCACCATGCCTTGGTCAACCCAAGGCTCCAGGCTAAATACTACGGCAAGTCATGACAATCGTTATTTAAGGCGGTTTCACGACCGTTTGACGCGGTTAGCAAAGGAATCTATGCATCACCAAGCGAATCAACAACGGGTAACCCTGAAGTTCAAGCCTGAGGCATTAACGGTGATGGAGCAGTTCTACAGGCAGGTCGAAGTAGAGCTTAGCGGAACAGCTAGTTTGGCTAGCATTCGGGACGCAGGTTCAAAAATTGTGAATAACGCTACCCGCATCGCAGCGTTAATCCACGCGTATCAACATGGTGTAAGTACTGTAGAGATCGACGCCAATACCGCAGTTGCTGCTTGCAAGCTTTCCACTTTTTATTTAATGGAATTTGCCACCATTTTTGGAGAAAAAACCGTACAACAACGAGCTGAAGAAAATGCCATCTTACTGTACCACTGGCTGAAGAAAAACAACCACGGCTTTTATGGATGTACTATAAATTTAAGTACGATTATGCAGTTCGGGCCTAACCGTATACGCAAACGGGCAGAGCTTGATTTGGCGCTACAGGTTTTGATGCAAAATCAAGTGCTCGCGCTTTATCCCTATGCCAAGCCAGCTTACGTAGTATGGACGGAAGTATTTAACCCCCAGTTCGCTAATGCTCTACTAATGTGATGCTTTCATTCCCGATTGAATCATGCGCAATAGCATAAACGATCAGTAAATATCTCTTGACGCCCGTGAAAATGGGCGTTTTTCTTGTTCAGGGCATTATGAGGCGAGGACATAATTGTGGGGCGGTTCAAAAATCGGTGGCCGACGACGCCTGAGCGACAAGTTACTGCTTACCTTCGTCACGTCCTGACAGTGTTCGCCGACCATCGGGTCAACCGCGTCGATGAACTGTTGCCCGGGAACATGACGTTTTAATTGTCCTCTCCCGAAGACTGACTTGGCGGACCCGCCAATACGGCTCAGACTGGATGCTTACGGTTAGCGTTACCCAAGAAAGCCGAATCCGTAATTATTCAACGACAGTTAACTTTTCCGGCCAAGACCGTTGAGCCTGGACATCCGCTTACATGAAGGCCACAAGGAGCTGGAATGGCGATGTCCCATCTCAGGATTTAGATAATCGGACAGCCCACACCCAAAAAGAAAATTGCTCCCCCTAAAGTTTATTTAAGTGCAGCCGTTAAAGAGACTGTGAACATGAAGAAGACGATTTGAACCTGTAACTGCAGAGCACGACGACGGGCCTGTAGCCTCAAGTGTAGTTCTTCCTGACACCCAGGCGAAGCTCGCTTCGTCGAACTTATTTCTTCAACAGGAGTTTCCATGTCAGTCATTAACACCAACTCGCTTTCCCTGATTGCCCAAGGTAATCTGGTTAAATCCCAATCGGCTCTTGGCACCGCCATCGAGCGCCTATCGTCCGGCATGCGCATCAACAGCGCTAAAGACGACGCCGCAGGTCAGGCCATCGCGAACCGCTTCACCGCCAACATCCGCGGTTTGACTCAAGCGACGCGCAACGCCAATGACGGTATCTCGCTCGCTCAGACGACCGAAGGCTCGTTGAACGAAATCAACAACAACTTGCAACGTGTTCGTGAATTGTCGGTGCAAGCTGCCAACGGTTCGAATTCGGCCTCAGATCTGGACTCAATCCAAGCTGAAATCAAGCTACGTCTTGACGAAATCAACCGCGTATCGGAACAGACTCAGTTCAACGATGTTAAGGTCCTGGGAGCGAGCGCCGGAGAAATGAAGATCCAGGTCGGAGCGAAAGACGGCGAAACGATCTCCATCAATCTGCGCGAAATAAGTGCAAACACCCTTGGTTTGAGCACATTCAGTGTTTCGAGCTCGAAAGTAGAGTTCTCTGATTCCATCGCCCGCAAGAGCAACGCGGCACCAGCCAGCACAGCAGTGGACCTAGACGATGCAGCCTTCGATAATAATGCCGCTGCCATCACGACAGTTGTTGATGACGGAACCTTAGAAACTTATTTTGGCGTCGCTCCCGCTCCTGGTGCTTTAGTTACGGACACGCTCGACACAACCTCCACTGCTGACGTTGTCGCAGGCTCAAAAGTCTACAACATTAAAATTGATGGGGGTGACTATTTTGTAGCCGCAAGCTCGACTGGCGGCGCACAATTGCTAAAACAGGACGGTGCCGGCGGTTACACAGCCGTCACGGCTAAGAATGATTTCGGAGCCCCTACAGAAAACGTGAAAGTGGCCGTGTTCAACGGCAAGGTCACTGCTTATGTGGACGGTGGCAGCAGCAAAGGCGGCGTAGTCGGCACCAACGACGCCCAGAAAATTGACCTGACCGCTGGCACCAACAACCTCGTAGGCGGCGCGTTCTTGGCAAAAAATGACGACAATCTAGTCGTAAATGTAGACGGCGAAAACCTTAATGTTTTCGAAGTCATGGAAAAGGACGTTAACGGCGAAATGGTAGCTAGCGGTAAATACGCCGCTCGTACCGCCGATGGCGAAGTTTTGGCCGTACGCGTGGAAACCGCCACAGGTAATGTCGAAATAGCTTCAGACAGCAACGGCAATCGCGTTCAATATGCACTGAAAGAAGATGGAACTGTTGCATCTATCGTTGATGACAACGGCACGAAGAAGAATATTACTCTAGGTGCTTATGGTGCGGCAGCCGCAGCAGCAACTACCGACGCTACTGACTTGAAAGAGACAGGTACAGCCAACCCCCTAAAGGCTTTGGACGCAGCGTTAGCTATAGTTGATGAATTGCGTGGCGAGCTGGGTGCTGTTCAAAACCGCTTCGAATCCACAATCTCGAACTTGAGCAACACCGTCACCAACCTGTCTGCAGCACGTTCACGCATCGAAGACGCTGACTACGCCGTTGAAGTGTCGAACATGACTCGTGCACAAATCCTGCAACAAGCTGGTACTTCGGTCTTGGCTCAAGCCAACCAAGTTCCACAAGGCGTATTGTCGCTGTTGCGTTAATACGGGCTTGCTTAGCCGGGGCGGACAACCGCTTCGGTTTGCAGCATACGAACCGCCAGCCTTTTGGGGTTGGCGGTTTTTTTTATTGAGTACGTTTTTGCTGTCTATTCGCCTAATTAGACCGTCGTTGACTATGCAATACTGCTCGTTCACGCAGGTGAACCCATGGCTAGCCGCCTTTCCTAGCGCTCCATACGAAACATTCAATATCAAAAAACTCGGAAGTCAGTGTCGTGACGAATACCTTGAATCCAAACACGGAAGGCGCACCCGCCACCATTGGCCTTCTGACAGAAAAGCAATACACTCGCTTTGCCCTTGCGCTATATAAGCGGATCAGGGGGATGGTGGACGAATACACACGGGTAGCCATTATTCCAGCTAGCTCCGGTCTTTCTGGTTATTCACACATCGACATTCTTATCGATCAGGACAGCTCGCACTCCTGCGCGGAACTTGCCCGAACAATTGTTCGGCAACGACATAAGTTAAGCAAGTCCTATACGGTGTATTTTTACAAGTCCGTTAATTCGCAGGAGATCCCGGTTTACCTGCATGCCATCGAACCAGAGGTTTTTGATTTTGCCATGCGGTATAAGGCATTCAACTGCCTGGGGGCGGTCGTTGGTGTTTTGGCAAAACACGCCGGATTCTGCCTAAGCCCGCATGGATTGACCTATATAAAGCCGGGTACACCAGCCATTGACACGAACGACTTAGGAATGCTGGTTACCCGCGAATGGAGCGCCATGCTGAGGTTCCTGGGGTACAGCCCGAAGCAGTACCAGCTAGGCTTTGAAGGGGAATTCAAAAACCCTGAATTCGCTTATGAATTTGCAGCGCGCACCTCGTTTTTTAGCAAAGCTATGTTTGAGCAATGCAACGTCGCACCGGAATCGGCTGACGAAAACGAACAAACGGCTTTACGTGGATTTATCGAATGGCTGAATCATCCCAACCAAGCCGACATCTACCTGGCACCTAAAAAGAATCAGGCCGAACTGGCCGACTTATTTCTTGAACGGGCAAAGCGCCAGTTTCCTGATTTTGACGCAGCCCTCAAGCGCGGCGACAATGCAAGGATTGACAATAGGAAGGCGGTTGACCAAGTCACGGATCGTTATGACCGCGACAAGCTTAAGTCCGACGCTGACATCACCAGCACGGCCACCCTGCGCACAGCCATCAAGATCCTGCAACGCGAGCACGGCGGGAGGGAAGGTTTTGACGCATGGTTGCTATCCACGACGTATGACGCTTTGGTTGCACGCATTGCGATGTTAAAAGCGCAGATCGAAGCACGATAAACAGTGGCTGCATTTTCCTTATCATGCTGTCTTCAAAAAGCCACTAAGGTGTGGCGTTCACCCCCCCGAATAGGCGAGGCTTGACTTTGCGCTTGGCCTTTGCGACACAAGCTCCGGCTTTTGCTATATGCCTGAACCTGAATCGCGGCCTAACCTCAGGCGCTATAAATTGACTGATGGGCAGTTGCAGGCGTTGTTTTTCAAATCAAACCCACTGCTAATTTTGCTAATTAGCAGTTTTGCAGGGTGGTTCGATTCGGAAATAACTCTATACGCGTTGTGTAACGGCGCCATAGTCCTTGCAGGCGCTCACAGCCTCATGTGTACGTTACAAGGAAGCCACTATGCCAGCCCCCGAGTACATTCTAGGACGCCCTACCGGCCTTCCAGAGGGCATGTACTGACCCTGTCGATAGGAACGGTACTTCTTGCCTGCCGCATCGAGCATCGGCACGCCAGGATACAGTGCCGTCTCTTTGGCCAGATAGTTGGCAGCAGCCTTTGCATTCATGATCTTGTCGGTTTCATGATAGTTGATCGACCCCATGGCGAAGTTGCGGTACTGTCCGCTATTCATGTTGGCACTGTAGTAATCCCCCAGATTACGAGTGATAACGGTGGACCAGTATTTACCAATCCCCTGAGCCAGTAAATAGTCGTTTCGCACCCTTTGACCGTCAAAGAAGAACAGCACATGGAAGTGCCAGCCCCTGTCTAGGCCATACTCAAGCTTGGCGCAGTACGTGATGTAGTGCTCGAACAGGCGGTTGCACCGCATGTTGTTTCTAAGCTGAGTAAAAGCCTCGTTCATGTTTTGGTGAGAAACGACATCGGCGTATTGTTTTTGCCAGTATAAGTCGATTCGGACAAGCAGCAGTTTTGAGTAATCCTGAAAAAGGGCGTCAATCAACGCCTCCTGTCTGCGCTGGTTATCAGCATTGATAGGTGCGTCGATGTGGATTGAAGATGTGTAAGTCATACCTATGCCTTGAATAAAGATAACGGGATAGGTTTTGATGTCGTTGACGACGATGTTGTGGGACATCACCGGTCGTACCATGGCTATACAGTTTCCGTGTGTGGATGACTGCGTATGGCGGCTGTATAGTGGTAATGAAATATCGATTTGATTGATGTATTGACGTTGATTGGAGTCAACGTATGTTTAGTCATGCCATCATTTCAATTTGAGTCTGCATGGTTGGCCATGCAGCCATTGCCTGTGTAGCTATCACCATGCTTGGTTAGTTCAATTCAATAACATCTAAAACCTAAAGTGTCGGAGCCAGGGTCGGTAGGGTTTTTGTTGATTAGTGCTGATTCAAGCCTTTTGCTTGTTAGGAAAGACAAAAAACAAACCTACACACTTGGCTCCATACTATGAGGAGCCGGATAAAAAATAATTGTGTGGGTGTTGTTGTAACTGGGTGCTCAGGCGAGGCCAGGGGCATCGTACGGATTGCGACACTACCTGCTGTCTCGCCTTGACTGTGGGCAATGCCTTGCCGTTCTTTATCTGCCAAGACACGCTCGCCACTTCACGGCTTACCCGCAATACCCTCTTTCCAATATCGGCGTAAGCAGGCATTTTCGGTCTTGAGTCGCTGATAGTTGATGTAGTAATGACAGAGCAGGCGAACAAGGACGATGAAGCCCAGTATTGCCAGCAGGATAATCATGAGTTGTTCTCCATAAAAAAAGAAACCCGGTGGAGATACACCGGGCGCATGGTTCAGGCCACTTCCGCTTTGGCGGTCATTTTTTCCAGCTTCTCACCCAGGGTCGCCTTAATTGGCAGGTCAGCAGCTTGCTGCGCCGCCTTTGAATCACCGGGGTAAAACTCCTCAATAACATCCTGAGCTTCGTCCGGGTCCTCTTCAAAGGCCCCGTTGCCTAAGCCTGCACGAGCAATCGCATCCAGCGCCTGCTGGTTGTACGCAAGGGCTTCGCGTTGTGCATACGTCTGTTGTGCCTGAGTCAGGGCTTCTTCAAAAGTCAGCCCATCACGTATGGTCAGATCAACGTAATAGATCGGGGTGCCGCGTGATTGTGTAGTGCTTTTCCCGCGTAGGCGTAGCTCCAGCGGCATACATGCCAGTAGGTCGCCTGACACCGCCTTGAAGTAATGCAGACGAGCCGCTAAGGTGCGGATGCTGTTGTAGCCGGTTGTACGGAAGATAAACGTGCCCAGATCATCATCACTCCCTAGCTTCACGTTTAACCGCCCATAGGGCTTGCATGCGCCTCCTTTGGCCATTTCACAGCTATCGGTTGAGGGGCATGGCAGGGTTTGCACGCCAGAGGTAGTCACGCGTCGGCACGTCTCACCATTTCCCACGCACATGGGGCGACCGGTACTGCGATCAAACAGCGAATACTCGGCCCGAAGGTTCAGGTCCGGGTCGTTGAATAACAGGGTAACGGGGATGGAGCGCAGTTTCTCATTGGGGCTGCTTTTACGCAATGCCTCATCCAGCGGATAGGCGCGCCACCCCTCTTTGGTTTGGATCTGGCTGGTGATGGTGAATTGATCGTCTTTCTCCGGCAATCGTTTGCCATTGCGCTCGACGACGCGGCCAATGGAAATACGCCCCAGTACGGGCGGGGTGATGGATAAACCTTTGATCATGTGAACTCCTGGGAAAAAGAAAACCCGCTGATCAAGCAGCGGGCGTAAATGGATGAAAAGACGGAAATAAAGGTGGCGGCGTTTAACGACGTATTGGGAGCCACAAGGGTTACGCGCTAACCAGAAAACGGCGACTGCCCGAACGCGTGAGGCTGTATTGCTCCAGCAATTCCGGCTGATCGGTCAGTAACCGCTTGGTATCTAGCAAGGTACTGTCTTTACTGCGCTTCCAAGTGACCGATCCGGTTTCAAAGGTGGCTTTGCTGGCTTCACCCATGGCCTGCTGGATTTTCTGCTTGAACTGTTCTTCCCGTTGCTTGTATTTATCGGCCTGACACCGAACCTCTTCCAGGTCGGTAAACAGCGCCGACATCTGGCTGTCATGGCTGAAATCCAACTGCTCGCCGGTATCGTGTGGGTATAGGTATTGCAAGGCGGTCG
>LNAP01000023.1_pt1 | contig 138884 bp, 130 predicted proteins | sample 602601 | NCBI WGS metagenome assembly LNAP01 (sample SAMN02440304, study PRJNA202911) | soil metagenome | biome: Subtropical and temperate rainforests or woodlands; isolation source: soil samples (1 kg each in a 20% v/v slurry with milli Q water) were... ...
GTTCAAAATCCTGAAAGAGTAAAGAAATATTTTAGACATAATGACATAAAATATGCAGCAGCATAATAAATTTCCGTTATTAATCCGTCAGGTTAATACTGATGTTTATGGGGGCATATTTGGCAGCTACCGGTATTTTCACTCAATATACACTGTATGTTTTAGGGTATAACAACCTTATTAATGCAAAACTAAACCTATGGATGGTTCCAGGAATTATTATAGCCGGGATTCTTGCATTTCATGGTTTTAAAAAAAAATGGAATGTAAAATACTACATTACTTCTGGCTTTGTGGTGTTTTTTTTTCATACCCTAATGCTTTACCTGATGATACAACCCCAAATGAATATAGAACATTTATATTTTCCGATGTTCTTAAAAGGTTTGGGATTGGGAATCCTATATATTGGGATTTGGTATTATGCTATGTTAAATTTACAGATAGACGATTTACGGAGCATCATAGGAATTATGATGATGATGCGCACTTTTGTGGCAACCGCTTTTGCCGGAGCATTTCTTAGTTGGGCAGCCTATCAGGGACAGTGGCAAAGTTTGAGTGATATTTCAATGTATTTAGATATGGGATATTTTAATGACGGAATGAGTATGTACCCAACAATGCAAATCAATGCCATGCTGGCTTCATTCAAAATTGTGTTGGGATATTTGTGCTGGCTCATTATACCTATATTGATTTTTGTATTGACTCACCCTTACGGACAATTCAATACCCGAAGGATCGTATTTTTAAGAAAAGTAATAAAAGGAAATACAATACGAGGCTATAAGTTTTAAATAAAATTTGAGAATTATATTTTTAAAATAAATAAATATGTACATTAGACGGTTCGCTTTAGGCATACATTCTGATATGATTTTTTGAAAGTTTTATTATTGAAGAAAAGAACGGTGAAGAGAAAAATAATTTTATTGAAATACAATATCCGTTGTCTGTAAATGCCATAGCTACGCATAAACTATTACATTCTTTGGGATTGTGGGCAGGAGTCGGTAAAGAGTTCAGCAAGGAAAAAGATTTTTCCATGTTTCTTGTTGGAGCAGAATATATGGAAGAGATTCCCTCTCGATTGGGAACTTGGCCTTTCTGCAACGTATGAAGTAAAACGTAATGCCTATGACACTTTTGTGATAGGACTGGGCCTTACAAAAATATTAAACTTTGAAAAAAAGCATCATTTATAAAGTTTAAAATGAAAAAAATATTATTTTTAACGGATTTTTCTGATGTGGCAAAGAATGCTTTCATCTATGCGCTGTCGCTTGCCGAAAAAATAAATGCGAAGATACATATACTTCACATTGTTCCTATTGTAGAAACTAAAGACCCGGACGAATTGCTAAATGTGCATCCGTTGGCTAAAATTTTTAACGAGAATTTGGAAGATGAAGAATGGGGAAGATTTAGGGCCGAAGCGAGAAAACTTGAAAAAATAGCACATAAAAATAATAAATTAAACGTTCCTGTTGAGTTTCATTTCGAGAAAGGTATATTTCATGACACAGCGTCTGATTATATATATGAAAAGTCAATAGATATAGTAGTAATGGGAACTTCAGGCGCTAATACCATTGACAAGAAATTATTTGGTTCTAATACAGGAAAACTCATCAATTATATTGACATTCCATTTTTGGCTGTACCCGAAAAAGCAGTATTTGTTGCCATAAATAGTGTCACCGTTGCAGTTATGCTGAATTCAAATGAATATTCAATTATTCAACAATTGTTAGAGAACGCACAGAAATATAATTTCAGATTAAATTGCCTACACGTAGTAGAATCTGAGAGAATCGCGGTACTGGCTAAAAGTAAAAAAGAGATGTGGCTCGAGAATATTGGAACCGATAATCTCAACGTTGATATTGTGGTCAATACCGATGTAGAAAAAGGGTTAGAAAACTATATACAAAACCGTGGAACAAATATTCTCTGTGTTATACATCGTAATCTGTCGTATTTGCAAAGAATGTTCAAATTGAATTATAGCAATCGCTTACTGCAAAATTCAAAAACAGCTTTGCTCATTTACAATAGCAAAAGTTAGCAACAAATAAAAGTAGCGCGTTTTTAAACTTCAGCAAGACGTTTCCTTATGATGATACTTATTTAAGAAAGCCGAGTAATATGTTAGTCTTAAAACAAAAATAAATCTTAATTTAGTCCCAAACCCACTCAAACCGGCGGCACGTTGGTCAAGATTTAAACGGTTAAATAATTCTTTTAATTCCCCATAAAATTATTATATGTTTAAGTAACATAAAATTGCTGCATTTTTTAGAGTTGGTTAATTGCAAATTTAAATCTTAAATTTATAGGCTAAATTTAGTCATTCAAAAATGAAAAACCTGTTCACAATTGTACTTTTATTAATCTCATTATTTTCCTTTTCCCAAAATCAACACAAAGAAACAGGGGAAACATTTATAAAATTATTGCTTCTGGAAAAAAATTACGAAAAAGCCTATTCCTTTTTTGATGAAAGCATAAAAAGCAAAATTTCTGAGGAATTGTTAAAAACTACCGAACAACAATTGGAAAATCAGTTGGGGAAATTTAACAATATTATTGAAATCAATCAAGAAAACAACACCTATTTTTATTATGCCGATTTTGAAAAAATGAAATTAGACATAAAAATAACCCTTAATGAAACCAACAAAATTCTGGGTTTTTTCTTTGCGCCACATAGAGAATTCATTAAAAAAAATCTGCCGGGAAACGATCTTAACATCAAAAGCGGAAACATCAATTTAAAAGGAACCATCCTTTTACCCGAAAAAAATAATCTGAAAAAATTGGTGATTTTTGTGCACGGTTCCGGACCGCAAGACCGGGACGAAACCATTTATGAAAACAAGCCTTTTAAAGACATTGCTGAAAGTTTATGGCTGAAAGGGATTGCATCTTACCGGTTCGACAAAAGAACGCTCACAAATCCCGAAAGTTTTAACGACCAAAGCACCATTGATGATGAAGTAACCAACGATATCATCAATATTATTAACTATTTTAAGGAAAACGAACAATTTGCAGCTTATGAAATCATCCTGTTAGGGCACAGTTTAGGCGCTAATTTAATGCCCAGAATTGCCAATAAATCAAATCAAATTTCCAAAATCATTCTTTTGGCCGGAAATGCACGGCCTTTGGAAAAACTCATTGCCAAACAATATGATTATTTGTACAATCTAAACCCATCGCCAGAATTACAGGAAGAAATAGAGAAAATTAAAGAACAAATTACCTTGCTGACTTCAAAGGCGTTTAATGTAAATACGCCTAAAGAAAAACTTCCGTTTAATCTTTCGGGATATTACTGGAAATCCGTTTTGGATTACAATCCTTTAAAAGAGGTTAAAAACGTCAAAATCCCCATGTTAATTCTTCAGGGCGAAAGGGATTATCAAGTAACCATGGAAGATTTTGATTTGTGGAAAATCACTTTAAAAAACAACAATAAAGCCAGTTTTATAAGTTATCCAAAACTGAACCATTTATTTATGAACGGCGAAAATAAATCGGAACCAAAAGAATATATGGCAAAAGGAAAGGTTGATGAAATGGTTGTCAATGACATTTATAATTTTATTGAAAAAAAATAAAAAAGCACCATTAAAATGCTAAAAAACCTGCAAGAACTTATAAAAGCTGACGTTATTTCACAAAATACGGCCGACAACATTAGCGATTTCTATCGAATAAAAGGAGAAGATTCAACCAATAGGCTTTTTGTTGTTTTTGGAATCATAGGCGCCATATTGGTTGGACTTGGAATTATCATGAGTATTGCGCATAATTGGGATCAGCTCTCCAAAATAACAAAAACCTTCTTTGCTTTTTCATCGCTTTTGGCTGGACAGTTCCTTGAAGGATTTGTTGATAAGGGGGATTTCAATAAGAGAAATTGTGAAAGAAAAACAACAAAACAATAAACAACAAAACAATAAATAACAAACATAAATTATGAAAAACAAATTCCCTTTACTATTAGTGCTTTTAACAATCATCAGCGCCTGTAACTCCAATCCAAAACCAGTTCAGAACTTAGGGGCAAAACCCGACAACAGCAAAACTTCTTTAGACTGGCAAGGCGTTTATCGCGGTGTTTTGCCTTGTGCAGATTGCGAAGGCATTGAAACTGAAATTACCTTAAAGGCTGATTTAACCTATGTAATTTCTTCAATATATTTAGGAAAAAACAACGAAGCCATTAAAGAAAACGGCAATTTTAAATGGGATGAAGCCGGCGCCAAAATAACATTGGAAAATGCAGATTCAAAAGCGACCAATCAATATTTGGTTGGCGAAAACATGCTTTTTAAACTGGATGCCAACGGAAACAGGATTGAAGGTGATTTAAAAGAAAAATACCAATTAAAAAAAGTACAATTCAACAACGAAATTTCTGAAAAATACTGGAAACTCATTGAGTTGAACGGGAATAAAATAATTTTAGGCAAAAACCAAGATATCGCACCACACTTAACGCTTAAAAATGAAAATAGCCGCGTTATTGGAAATGGCGGCTGCAATGCATTTCAAGGAACTTTCGAACTTACTGAAGGAAACAAAATTAAATTTTCTAAAATCGCATCAACCAAAATGTTTTGTGACTATATGGAGATGGAAACAGCTTTGCTCAACGCTTTAAATAGAACCGATAATTATTCCGTAAAAAATGATACCGTAACCCTAAACAATGCAACTATGCTTTCCTTGGCCAAGTTTCAGCTGATTTACGGGGAATAAAAATACATAAAATGCCATTTTTCAAAAAAGCTTTTCCGAAAAAAGCTCAATTAACAAACGCTATTGCAAATGGACAAACTTAAAATACGAAAAGCGAATCAAGCTGATATAAAACTCCTTCAAAATATTGGCAGACAAACTTTTTTTGAAAAATTTACCGAAAACAATTCCGAAGAAAATATGTTAAAATATGCTTCTGAAGCTTACACTTTTGAACAAATAGCAAGTGAAGTAAACAATCCTAATTCCCAATTTTATTTGGCAACTTTAAACAACCAAACCGTTGGTTATTTGAAAATCAATTTTGGGGATGCACAAACGGAATTGCAAGATCCACAAGCGCTTGAACTGGAACGTATTTATGTGCTCAATGAATTTCAAGGCAAAAAAATTGGACAACAGCTTTTTGAAAAAACACTTGAAATGGCGAATCAAGCCAAGGTTAAGTATGTTTGGCTGGGAGTTTGGGAAGAAAATACAGGCGCCATAAAATTTTATGAAAAAAATGGGTTTAAAGCCTTCAGCAAACATATTTTTATGCTGGGTGACGACCCACAAACTGACATTATGATGAGAATGGAACTTAGCAACCCTAAAACAAACTAAAAAAATATTGGGGCATTCTCTAAAAGGCATTTATATGTAAGTTAATTCCTTTATATTTACTGCGAATTATGGCCAAATGGTCTTAACCATAAGAATAGCAAATGACAGATTTTTTTAAACATTTGATCCACGAATTTCAATTGCCGCTGGGAAATCCGGTGTTGATATTTTCTTTAATTCTGCTTATTATCCTGCTATCGCCTATTCTTCTCAGAAGGTTAAATATTCCCGGCATTATCGGCTTAATTATTTCAGGGGTTATCATTGGGCCTCACGGCTTAAATATTCTGGAAAAAAATTCAGCTGTTGATTTATTTTCAACCATTGGTTTGCTGTATATCATGTTTATTGCCGGACTTGAATTGGACATGAACCAGTTTAAGGCAAACAGAAACAAAAGTGTTTTATTCGCGTTTTTTACCTTCATCATTCCTTTGAGTATTGGTTTTCCTGTTTGTTTTTATTTTCTGGAATACGATTTTAATGCAAGTTTGCTTACTGCCAGCATGTTCGCAACGCACACACTTGTTGCTTACCCAATTGTGAGCAAATTGGGAATCTCCAAAAATCAGGCAGTCGCCATCACTGTTGGCGGAACCATCCTCACAGATACCGCTGTGCTTATTATTTTGGCAGTCATCATAGGCAACAGCGAAGGAAATTTAAACCAGGAATTTTGGATTAAACTGGGTATTTCATTGGCCATTTTTTCCGCCATTATGTTTTATTTGATTCCTAAAATTGCCAAATGGTTTTTCAGCAAATTGGAAAGCGAAAAACATTCACATTATATTTTTGTGCTCGCCGTTGTTTTCTTTGCCGCGTTTTTGGCTGAAGTGGCTGGCGTTGAATCCATCATCGGAGCGTTCGTGGCCGGTTTGACCCTTAACAAATTGATTCCGCATTCTTCAGCATTAATGAACCGGATCGAATTTATAGGAAACTCATTGTTTATTCCGTTTTTCCTGATTTCGGTGGGAATGATTGTAGACATAAGCGTGCTCACAAAAGGTCCGCAAGCCATTATTGTGGCAGCTACGCTAACGATTGTCGCCCTGTTCGGAAAATGGTTCGCCGCCTTGTTTACGCAACTTATTTTTAAATATTCAGCGGTACAACGCCAGCTAATTTTTGGCCTTAGCAGTTCTCATGCCGCCGCAACGCTTGCCATTATATTGGTGGGTTACAAGGCCGAAATTTTAGATGAAAATATTTTGAACGGAACCATTATTTTGATCTTGGTAACCTGTATTGTGGCATCTTTTGCGACCGAAAAAGCCGCCAAAAAAATTGTCATAGAAATGGAGAACGATCATTCCGACTTAAAAAAATCGAGCGAATTCACCAATGAACACATTCTAATTCCAATCGCCAATATAGAAAGCATTGAAAAACTGCTCGAATTTTCCATATTCATCAAGGATAAAAAATCGGCCAATCCAGTGTCTATTCTTTCCGTGGTTTCCAATGATGCCGAAGCGGAAATAAACATTCTGAAAACAAGAAGCAAGCTCGAAGAGTTTGTAAAACAAGCTTCAGCATCAGAAACTAAAGTAAATATTATTACCACCATAGACCATAACCGTGCAAGCGGTATCGCCCGTATTTCAAGAGAAATTATGGCCGACATCATTATTTTAGGATGGCCGCAGCGCTCGGGATTGATGGACAAACTGATTGGCGAAAAAGTTGACAGTATCTTAAACAATACCGATAAAACCACTTTTATTTGCCATTTTGAAAAACCTTTGGTGTTGCATAAAAGAGTTGCGATCGTGATTCCGCCTTTGGGAGAACATGAAAACGGATTTGAACAATGGTATACAAAAATGTCGAAACTGGCGCAAGAATTAAGCATTCCTATTTTGTTGTGCTGCAATGAAACAACTCGAAATTCTGTTAACAAACTCATGAAAAAAGCGAGGTTAACCGCATCCATTGTGCCTTATTTGTTCGAAGATTGGGACGACTTTTTTGTGTTGTCAAAAGTAATCAACCCAGATGATCTAATAGTGCTGGTTTGCGCGCGTAAAGGCGCTGCTTCGCACATGAATGTGTTGGAAAATTTGCCTTCAAAACTCGAAAAACATTTTGAAAAAAACAGCCGAATCGTTATTTATCCGCAACAATTCAGCATGGCTTACAGCATGGAAAGGTATGAAGACAATATTACGCCCGAACCTTTGCGAAAAGGAATTGAAGCAGCACAAAAAATTGGCCGTGGCATTGGCAGCATCTTCAAAAAAGATGACCAAGAATAATTCATAAAACAACGCTATTAAATATATTTGCAAAAAATTTACCGCATAACATAGCAAACCGTACCATTAAAAAGGTTTAAATTACTGTTGCAAAAGCCCAGAAATAAACATGAAACCATGAAATTAAAAGAAATTTCGCCTTTAAAAAAACAGCTCGTTAAATTCACGCTCATAGGTCTTTTGGCTGTTTCGGTCGATTTATTGTGCTATTTCATCCTTCTGAACACGCTCCCCGAAAAACTTTTCCAAGCAGTTGGCAATGAAGCCCTTTCGAAAAGCATCTCCTTTATGTGCGGAATGACAGTGACTTATTTTTTCAATAAATTTTGGACCTGGAAAAAAAAGGACCGCTCCCAAAAAAGGCTCGTTAAATTTGGACTTTTGTACGGTATCGCATTGCTTATAAATGTGGGCACCAACTCCGGATTGTTGTATATTTTGCACCAATACAGAAACCTTGTCGATTTGCCTTTCAAATACCTCATCGCTTTCGTTGGCGCTTCCGGCCTCAGTGCTTCCGTAAGTTTTATGGGACAAAAATTTTGGGTTTTTAAAACTTCCGATACCGTGATGGTGAATTAAAATAGGCTGGGCGTTTCCCTGTGGGTCAGGCTTTTCGCTCCAATCTTTTATTGCGATACCTCGCAATAAAAGTATTTCCGCTGCAATCCTTAACGCTGGTTGAATTACAATTTACGATTTTTGAATTACGAAAAAAATTGTGGCTATTATTGCCGTAAACAAATTTCCTTTTCAATTTTTGTGATGCACAAACCCAAATTTTTTTCAACTTCTTCGCTCCAAAAACGAATCACTTTCCAGCCTTGCGATTTTAGGTAATTGTTTACTTCCAAATCGCGCTGCATATTGCGTTCTATTTTCTTTTGCCAATATTCCGTATTGGTTTTAACGCAGTCTTTTTCGGTTTCCCAATCTTTTCCGTGAAAAAACTCACTGTCCACAAAAACGGCGATTTTTAGTTTTTTGAAAGTGATGTCGGGCGTGCCAAAAACGGTTTTGTTGTTTTTGCGGTACCTGTAACCCAAATGCCACAAAGCTTTTGCCAAACGGACTTCATCTTTGGTGCCTTTGCTTCTAATGGCACTCATAATTTTGGAGCGTTGTTGCGGCGTAATTCGATTCATTTTATGGCATTATTTAAAACGAATTTGTAAATTTATTTTGAAATATAATTTTTCGTTTTCTTCATATAACCATCCGTAATAATATTTTTTTGTTCCCTTTGTTGTTCTAAGATGTCCTGGATTATCTCCATCTTCACCAGTTGATGGTTGTTCGAACATTGTGTTATTTATCAAATATTCTCTAAAAAGGTTAAAGTCGTAAATATGAAAACATACAATATCCCCATCTTCTTTTGCAATTATCACGCCTCCAGTTGCATCATAAATACCGTGCCATGGCGTTTCTGATGTCATTCCCATAGCACATTCCGCTAAAAATCTTTTTAGTTTGTATTCATAAAGTTTTTGGCTGGATTTTTCGCCATTATAAAAATTAAGCGGGTCTTTTTCCTCTAATATTTTAGAAATTTTTAATAAAGAAGTATCTCTTTCAATCCATCGATATAATAAAGAATATGCAAGAACTTCAGGTAAATCACCGTCAATCATTTTCAAATTTCTCCAAAGTTGCTTTGATTGCACTTCTTTAAATTTAATTTTTAAACCTAGTTCACCGTTAATTTTTTGAAGGCGCGCAGTGATTTTTGATATATTACCCGATGGTTTGTAAGTTTCCTTGTTAAATTCATCTAAAGAAGTTTTTAGATCATTCTCAACTTCAAAAATAAAATTTGTGCCTGGCCTAATATTAAATAATTTAGAATCAACTACGATTGGCTTGAAACCCAATCCTAAATTATTTTCTATTGAATTCACACCAAAGTTAGGTACAGAAAACCTGTTAATAATTGTCATCGGTTAATGATTATTCCAACAAATTTGTTGATTATTCAAATCATAGTTTTGTAGATATTCATCAAGTTTTTCCTCATCTTCAAAACTAATTTCAGGTTCAAATTTATCGTCAAAAAAATTTATTACCTCCATAATATTGTTAAAAACACGAAAATGCCATCCTTCGTAGTTATAAACATATACAATTCTTTTTTTACTTGAACTTTCCAATAAAATAGTTTCAATTGTTCTTGAAGGCCGTATATAAAAAACTTCAATTTGATAAAAATTATTCATAGCTTGAAAACATTTTGATGATGGTATTCTAAAAATTCTTTTGACGGAAGAAATTTATCTGGTAAAATGATTGGTTTATTTTCATAATTCAAAAAGAAATCTGTTACGGCATCTTCTTTTTTATATTCATTTAAATATTTGGAAACTTTAATTTTATAATCAAGGGTAATTGTTATAAAACCTTTGTCAAATGCCTTGTCATGAATTGAATTTAAACACAAACCATTATGAGGATTCAATCTAATTTTTTCATCTTTTGCCCAAGGAACAATATGGCTAGCCACTAAAAAATCTGGAATTGACAAACCCGTAATACAACACTTTAGATTATAAGATGACAGAATTGTTGAACGAAAAAAACTTTGGTTAACTCTAGCTTTTATTATTGTTTCTCTTTCTCTTCCTAATGGCAAATCATCAATATTTATATGTGTTGTAATCTCAATTGGTTCATTAGCAAAATCAGAAATTAACACCTCACTTTCATAAGCGAGATTTTCCCAATTATTATTGAATTCATTCCATACAATTTCATCCAATTTACTTGCATTCGCCAATCCTACAATTCCTCTCTTCTTTAATTCTGGGTCGAAACTTCCAAAATTTCCAATTTTCATTTTTACGGAATTTGGGCTTCTCCCTATAATTTTTGCAGTTCTAATAATATCTGGGTGATTTGAACTAACTCTATTAAATGGAATTTTGCAATAAAGATTTAATGCCACTATAGTTTGTTCTCTTGTCCAATTTTCTCTAGCCATTTTATTTTTGTGTGTATTTCATTAAAAATATTTTATGAAATTACTATTTATTTTATCTTTTCTGAACAAATTTAAATATTTATAAAGAGGATTATACAAATCTATAAGAATATTACTTTTGGTGCAACGGCATAAGAGTCACTGTTTATAAACGCTTATAAATTTTCCATAAAAAAACGCCGTTCTTTCAAATGGCGTTTTTAGTTTATACAAGGGCGAAAATATTAAAAATTTACCCTCGCTTTATTTTCAAGGGCAATTATTGCCCACGTTCAATTTAAAAATTTTGTGTGAGTCATTTTCATAAACCAGCCTAAAAGTATTTGATTTCTGTATAGTTTTTAAATCAGAAATTGCTAATTATTACAGTTTTAACAGAACGTAATAAAATCTATGAGAATAAAATTGTAATTTTGAAATACTAAATCTTTTGAGTTATGAATATTGATTTAAACATACTAAATAAAAAATTGGAATTAATTCAATGGCTTTCAACTATTGAAGACATAAGCACTTTAGAAAAAATAATGGAGTTGAGAAGACGTGAAAATAATGATTGGTGGAATACGATTTCTGAAAATGAGAAACAATCGGTTGAACAAGGGTTGGAAAATGCAGAATCCGGAAAACTAAATGCACATTCAAAAGCAAGAAAGCTTTATGAAAAATGGCTATAAAATTCTTTGGACTGATTTTGCATTAAATGAATTAGAAAAAACCTTTAAATACCTTGAAGAAAACTGGACAGAAAAAGAATTACACAACCTTGCCGTGAAACTTGAAGAAACACTGGAGCTTATTTCGCAAAATCCAACTTTATTTCAGGTTTCGGAAATTAAAAAAGACATAAGGAGGGTTGTAATTTTATCTCATAATACTTTATATTATAGACTTACAAACGAACAAATTGAAATTATTTCATTTTTTTCAAATCGTCAAAATCCGAATAAAAGAAAACTCAAATAATATGTTGTAAAGCAGCAACAATTTCCCAAACAAAAAAACCGAGCAAATTTCCCGGTTTTCTCAAGATGATTCAAAATACAAAATTCAAACTCAATTGAAAAGATGCTGAAATCGAAGATTCACGAACTCCAAAAAATAAAAATGGTGAGTAAATAAATTCAGCATGACTTGGTCGTATTAACTCAACGCTTGTTTAATTCTTTTAATGGCTTCACGCAACTGCGCTTCCGATGCGGCGTAGGAAATTCTGATGCAAGTTGGCGCGCCAAAAGCATCGCCGGTAACGGTTGCCACATTGGCTTCTGCCAATAAAAACATGGAGAAATCAGCGGCATTTGCTATTTTATAACCCTTAATTTCTTTTCCAAAGAAAGCGGAAACATCAGGAAAAACATAAAATGCGCCTCCAGGTACATTTAATTTAAATCCGTCAATTTCTCTTAGCAAATCAACAACAATGTCTCTGCGGTTGTGAAATTCATCAACCATATATTTTATTTTAGAAACCGGTGCTTGCAAAGCCGCGATGGTTGCACGTTGCGCAATGCTGTTGGCGCCCGAAGTAATTTGTCCCTGCATTTTTGTGCAAGCTTTCGCAATCCATTCCGGTGCGCCAATGTAACCAATTCTCCAGCCGGTCATCGCAAATGCTTTTGCGACGCCATTAACGGTGATGGTTCTGTCGTACATACTTGGAATTGACGCAAAACTAAAATTAGGTTCCCCGTAATTGATGTGTTCATAAATTTCATCGGAAATAACATAAATATTCGGATGTTTTTCCAACACTTTTGCAAAAGCCCTATATTCCGCTTCACTATAAATGGTGCCGCTTGGGTTGTTTGGCGAATTGAAAAATACCAATTTTGTTTTTGGCGTAATGGCAGCTTCCAACTGTGCCGGCGTAATTTTAAAATCCGTTTCAACAGTGGATGGAATTTCAACATACGTGGCTTCCGCCAAAATGGCAATGGCCGAATAACTTACCCAATATGGCGCAGGCAACAACACCTCATCGCCCGGATTTAACAACACCATGGCCACGTTGGCAATGGATTGTTTTGCGCCCGTTGAAACCACAATTTGGTTGGGCAGATATGTTAAATGATTGTCGCGTTTAAATTTTTCGCAAATGGCCTTTTTTAAATCCACATAACCGTCAACCGGACTGTAAGAGCTGTAATTGTCGTGAATGGCCTGAATGGCGGCTTCCTTAATAAAATCGGGCGTGTTAAAATCTGGTTCTCCCAAACTTAAACTAATAATGTCTTTTCCCTGTTCTTTTAGCTCTCTGGCTTTCGCGGCCATGGCTAAGGTTTCTGAAACCGGTAAGTTGTTAATTCTGTCGGAAAGTTGATTGGTCATATCGAAAAATTTATGCGTACGCCGGCTTTGCGCCAAGCGTTTTTAATTGGTTAAAATGTTCAACTATTGCTTTTTGAAAAGTTTTATATTCGTTATACGGCAAATCGTATTCCAGTGCCGTTTCTTTTACAATTTTAGCTATTTTTCCATAATGGATATGGGAAATATGCGGAAAAATATGGTGTTCAACCTGATGGTTTAAGCCACCGGTGTACCAAGAAATAAATTTATTTGCAGGCGCAAAGTTTGATGTTGTGTACAATTGATGCACCGCCCAAGTGTGTTCTAAATTGCCTTCTTTATCCGGCAATGGCATTTCGGTGTTTGGCACCACGTGCGCCAACTGGAAAACAACGCTTAAAATCATTCCTGCGGTATAATGCATCACAAAAAACCCGATCAACACTTTCCACCAGGCAATGTCCAAAACCAAAAGCGGCAAAACAATCCACATAAAATAATAAACCAATTTGGTCACAATTAACGTGGACCATTCCGTTGCCGGATTCGGGAATTTTCCATAAGAAAGTTTGCGCTTCAAATACTTGCGCATCTGTATAAAATCGGTGGTGATTGCCCAGTTAATGGTTAACAATCCGTATAAAAAAATAGAATAATATTTTTGAAATTTATGCACTTGAAGCCATTTGGCATTTTTGGAAAAACGAATAATTCTGCCGGCATCAATATCCTCGTCGTGTCCGTGTATATTTGTGAACGAGTGGTGCAAAACATTGTGCTGCACTTTCCAGTTGTAAACGTTCCCAGCCAAAATATACATGCTGCTTCCCATGATTTTGTTCACCCATTTTTTGCTCGAAAAAGATTCGTGGTTACTGTCGTGCATCACATTCATTCCAACGCCTGCCATGCCAATTCCAATCACAAAGGTTAATAAAAGCAACACCCATTGCGGCATGGAAACCGTTAAAATTAAAACCAAAGGCACTAAAAATACGCTGAACATAATGATGGCTTTGGAATATAATTTCCAATTGCCTGTACGTTTTAGCCCATTTTCCTTAAAATAAGCGTTCACCCTTTTATTTAATGTTTTGAAAAAAATTGCTTTGTCCGTTCTGGAAAAGCTGATGGTATTAGTAGTCATAATAATTTTTATGTATCAATATAGCCATTACAGCGCCAAAATTACGCCATTAATGCTTCGTTAAATAAATTTGTGAAAAATATAACATTTTTTCAAAAGATGTTAATTTAATTTAGGAAACCGTAATTTTGCGCTCACAATACTGCAAATATATGGACATCATTTTAAAATACTTTCCCAATTTATCGGAAAATCAACTTTCCCAATTTTCACAATTAGGCGATTTATACGCTTTTTGGAATGCCCAAATAAATGTAATCTCCAGAAAAGACATTGATGAATTGCCAATTCGACACGTTTTGCATTCCTTGGGAATTGCGAAAGTACAGCCCTTCAAACCCGGCACCCGCATTTTGGATGTGGGAACAGGCGGCGGTTTTCCTGGAATTCCGTTGGCCATATTGTTTCCCGAAACCCAATTTCATTTGGTGGATTCCATCGGAAAAAAAATTAAAGTGGTGAAAGAAGTTGCCGCAGCTTTGGAATTAAAAAACCTGAAAGCCGAAGCCATAAGGGCCGAAGAAGTGAAAGGGGAATTCGATTTTATTGTGAGCCGTGCGGTTACCAATATGGATGAATTTGTAAAATGGACCAAAGCCAAAATCGCCAAAAAACAACAACATGAATTGAAAAACGGCGTCCTGTATTTAAAAGGCGGCGATTTAACCGAAGAGTTGCAGCATTTCCCAAAAGCACAGTTGTTCGATTTAACGCATTATTTTGAAGAAGATTTTTTCGAGACCAAAAAAGTGGTGCATATTCCATTAAAAAAGAAATAAATATGATTTATGTTATCTTTTAACCAAATAATAAAAGGTAAATTTGTCTGATATTAAATCGTAAAAATTATGAGTCAAGATAACGCATGTTTAGTTTGTAAAAAACCTTCTTCAGAAGTTCCGTTAACAAAATTTTATTATCAGGAAAGTGAATTTTATATTTGTCCGCAACACATTCCAATTTTAATACATAATCCACAAGAATTAAACGGATTATTGGCCGGCGCCGACAAACTGACTGGAGGATAAATAAAAAATTATTGATTGATTTATTGCATAAAAAAACGCGCTGATTGGCGCGTTTTTTTTATTTTGAATTTTATTGCTTTTTGAATTTATCCGATAAATCTTTGCCAAATACTTTCAATTTTTCAATGGCAGTTTCCACTTCTTTTTCCACAGTTTCAATAGTGCTTTCTTTCAAAAAAGGATATCTATAATCTGTTGGCGGCACAAAAGTTTCTTTAATGGTGCGGGTATTTACCCAACGCAATAAATTCCAAACAGAACCTGCTTTGTCGTTTGTTCCCGAACCGCGAGCGCCTCCAAATGGCTGTTGCCCAACAACGGCGCCTGTTGGCTTGTCGTTGATATAAAAGTTACCGGCTGCATTTTCCAATTTGTTGGTTGCAATGTCAATCACATAACGGTCGCCGCTAAAAATAGCGCCCGTTAAAGCATATTCGCTTGTGGAATCAATCAAATCAAGGGTTTCTTCCCATTTCTCGTCTTCATAAACAAAAATGGTCATAATTGGCCCGAACAATTCATTGCACATTGTTTTGTATTTTGGGTTGGTGGTCACAATAATTGTAGGTTCAATAAAATAACCAACTTCATCGCTGTAACCGCCGCCAATAATAATTTCGGCATCTGCATCTGCTTTCGCTTCTTCAATATAACCCGATAATTTTTTGAACGCCCTGTTGTCAATTACCGCATTTATAAAGTTTGTCGGATCTTCCGGCGACCCCATTTTAAACGATTTCAAATCATTTTCCAAGGAAGTTTTAATGGCGCCCCACAAGCTTTTTGGCAAATAAGCACGTGATGCGGCTGAACATTTTTGGCCTTGGTATTCAAAAGCGCCTCGTGCAATTGCCGTGGCAACTTCTTGCGAATTTGACGTTGGATGTGCCCAAATAAAATCTTTTCCTCCGGTTTCTCCAACAATGCGAGGATATGATTTATAATTGCCCACATTTTTCCCGATGGTTTCCCAGAAACTGTTAAATACCGGCGTGGAACCTGTAAAGTGAACGCCCGCAAAATCGCGGCTGTTCAATAAAACATCTGTAATCATGGCCGAATTTCCAGTGACCATATTGATAACGCCGTCTGGCAAACCTGCCGCTTTAAACAATTCCATAATTACCTGTGCAGAATAAATTTGGGAACTTGCCGGTTTCCAAATAACCACATTTCCCATTAAAGCAGGTGCGGCTGGTAAATTACCTGAAATTGCGGTAAAGTTAAAAGGCGTGATTGCATATACAAATCCTTCCAGCGGGCGATATTCCATTCGGTTCCAAATTCCTGCAGAAGATGCCGGCTGGTTATTGTAAATCTCTGTCATAAATTGCACGTTAAAACGCAAAAAGTCGATCAATTCGCAAGCGGAATCAATTTCAGCCTGAAAAGCATTTTTTGATTGTGCAATCATTGTTGCCGCATTCATTTTGTAACGAAACGGACCCGACAATAAATCGGCTGCCTTTAAGAAAATAGCCGCCCGGTGTTCCCAGCTGGTCGCTGCCCATTTAACGCGTGCTTCCGCAGCTTTTTTAACCGCCAGTTCAATATGTTCCTTTTCTGCAACATGGTATTTTCCCACACAGTGTTTGTGGTCATGCGGCGGATGAATATCAACCGTGTTTCCTGTTCTGTATTCTTTTCCGCCTATATAAAAAGGAATATCAATTTGCTCATTGAACATTTTTTTATAGGTGTCAAATAACGCTTTGCGTTCTGGAGTTCCTGGAGCATAAGAATTTATAGGCTCATTAACTGCTTTTGGTACATTGTAAAATCCTGAAGCCATGGTATATATTTTTAAGGTTTTTTAATTTAAATTTGTTTTGCAAAGTTACAAAATTGAATTTACTTTATATATTAAGGCCTAATACTCAATAATCAAATTTTAATACAATGTGCACTGTTACTTTTTTGCCTTTATCAAATACCGATTTCATACTGACTTCTAACCGCGATGAACAAAGGCTAAGAAAAACGTTTCATCCAAAAATTTATGAAGAAGATGGCGTTGAAATGCTTTTTCCGAAGGACAAAGTTGCCGGCGGAACCTGGATTGGGGTGAGTTCAAAAAAAAGATTGGTTTGTGTATTGAACGGCGGTTTCCAAAAACACAAAAGAAAGGATAATTACAGCAAAAGCCGTGGTTTAATTGCCAAAGAATTATTGAAAGAAAAAAGCATTCGGCCTTATCTTGACAACCTGGATTTGCTGGGCGTTGAACCTTTTACGATGATCGTGGCTGACTGGAATAATAACGAATTGAATTTGATTGAATTGGTTTGGGACGGACATAAAAAACACCTCACAAAACATATAAACGAGCCAAAAATATGGTCTTCTTCTTCCTTATATACACCTGAAATTAAGGCATTACGCAAAAATTTGTTTCAAAAATGGCTTTCTGAAAATGATGTTACTTCTGAAGCAATTTTGCAATTTCACCATCAAAAAACAGCAGATGAAAAACAGTCAATATTAATGAAACGCAAATATGTTGAAACGGTGAGCATCACTTCTGTAAAAAAACTTGAAAACACTATTGAAATGGTTTATGAAGACCTTGTGCATTCAACAAAAACTGCTATTAATTTTTCATACCCATAAAAGAAACTATCGCCACAATCGCAACTCCCTCCAAACCCAAAAAAGCATAATATGTGTTCAATAACGTAAATTTAACAGTGGTGATAAAATGCCCTTGTCCGTAAAAGTTGCGCAATGCCTTACACAAATAAACAAGAAATAAAAGTACAAAAACCAACGATGCATTTTCCATATTAAAAATTAGGTTTGTTTGCTTTCGGCTATTTTATTTTTCAGGCTTGTCTTTTGGGAATCCCCGTTGTTTTTGCTGGCTGTCGCAATATCTTTTATCGAGTTTTTGGCGATATCAATTTTATTAGAAATGCTTAAAATCAGAAAGAAAAGGATGGAAACCTGCAAGTATAATTGAAACGGATTTACATATCTTTCACGTTTTCCTAAAATATATTCTTTGGCAACTTTTCCCGGTTTGATTAGCAATGGATTAAACGTTCTCCAAAAACGCAAGTCATAAGCAAAGAATTCCGAAAACAGGCTATTCATAAAATTATTGAAACTTAATCGGTCGGTCGTATCTTTTTGGCCGCAACAGGAACAAAAATTTTCTTCCTTCAAAAGTGGCTGTCCTTAATTTAAACATTCAAACCCTTTTGTTTGTTTTAATTGAAACTTTTGAGGTTTAAATTTAATAGGTTTAGTTATGAATACTGGAAACCATCAACTGAAAAGTGGGAATATATACCTTAAAAGTGCTTGAATTGGAAAAGTTTACCATATTGTAAAAACCTTTCATCGCTCCAATGGGAGATGTTAAAAAGCAATTCGACCGGTAAATGTATTTTTCTGTGGGTTTTAAAATGGGTTTTTTTCCGATAACCCCGGAGCCTTCAACAACTTCATTATGGTTTAAAGAATCAAAAATTGTCCATTGGCGTTCTAAAAGCTGAACCGTGTCATTGCTTTGGTTTTCAATGGTGACTTCATAGCTAAAAGCAAAATACATCCTAAAATTTTGATAGTTTGTGCCTTCAAAATTAGAGGTGACCGAAATTTTAATGCCGTTTGTTACTTGTTGTACCATAGATACTTACTTCATTTTATTGTTCAAAGATACTAAAATTTTCAAACAAAAATATTAGTTATTTATTTTTTCCGAATTGCCATAACCAACACCAATCACTTTTGTGTACCTGCTTCCAATTTTTTTATAATAAACCAAAACCGTGTAATCATTTTCCGTTTGGTAAAAAGAGCCGTCAATGTCATGGGTGCTAATGGTGCCGTCAATCGCTTTGGTTACGTATTGATAATTGTAAAATCCCTGTTTCATAAGAATTTTGGTTTCATACAAGCCCAAAGTTTCATTGTATTTTAGTTTGTTAGCATCATTTAACTGCCAATTGTTAAAATTTCCGCTCACAAAAACGTCTTTTCCTTCAAGGTTTTGGGAACTTTTTAAGGAGAAATATACCCAACTGTAATCGGCATCTGTATTGTTATTTTCCCCGTTTAATGTTCTGATCACAAAATTTCCGTTGATATCTGGATACAAAGTATAGGGTTGATCTTTTCTTTCTTCGTTGGTAAATAAATAGGTGTGGTATAAATCTTCACCCAATTCAACATTGGCAATGTTTATGGTAGAATTTCGAATGGATTTTGAATCGAAATATAAAAATTCATTTCCGCCCCAAAAACTTGTTTCCTTATTGTATTTGTAAAGCAATTGGTCGCCTCTAAAAAATTGTGGTTTTAGACCGATGATGGCATTTTGCCAATTGTTATTTTGAAGAATCACCGGAATTATTTCTTCGTTCGGGTTATTAATTAAAATATTGGGCGTGTTTACGGTAAACTCAACCGATTGTTTGGTGTTGATAAAGGAAATATCCCTGCTTTTAAAAACGGCAACACCCACAGTTACTTTGGGTTCATAAACTACAAATCGACGTTTAAAAACCACTTCATCATCTTCATTTAAAACAGAAATTAAATAGTTTCCCGAAATTTTGATTTTTGTGGTTTCATTTGGAATTGTTACCCTGTAATTTGTATAAGGCTGAAGGGTGTTAAATGAATTTTCGTAGTCACGAATTCTGTCTCCTGAAAAACCATCAATAAATTCGGATTGCGACAAGTCGGATTTGTTCCAATCAAGATCACAATGCTCAATTTTATAGGAATAAGTGTGTTCGTCGGCATTTAAATCATCAAATGTCAGCATTAATTTTTCACCAAGCTGAACAATTGGCGCATAGGAATTGATGGCGGTCGGTTTTAAAATAATGGTTTTGATATGTTCGGCATCTTTATGATTGTTTTGGGAAAATCCAAATTGCACTGAACACAAAAACCAAAAAAATATAAAACTGTTTTTAAGCATAAAATAAAATTTTAATTTTGCGATTTTACCAAATTAGTAAAGCAAATATTATGCTAAAAGTACGAAAACTAAAATATAGTTGGCATGAGCAAAATAGTTATGCAAAAAAATGACAAAAAACATAAAATGCTAATGTATAAATTGTATTTTTGCTCCGTTTTTTAAAGACTATTAAATAAACTTAAGATATATGTCAAAGGACATTCATATTAAAAAAGGTCTAGATATTAAGCTAAAAGGTGAAGCCACCAAACTTACCGAAAATGCGATAACTAGTGATGTTTACACATTAAAACCTGAAGATTTCCACAGTATTATTCCTAAATTATCCGTAAAAATTGGCGCAACTCTAAAAGCTGGAGAAGCCTTGTTTTACAATAAATCCGATGAGGAAATGAAATTTCCCTCACCGGTTAGCGGTGAAGTGGTGGATATTATTCGTGGTGAAAAAAGAAAACTGTTGGCCGTTAAAATTAAAGCCGATTCTGAGCAACAATTTGTTGATTTTGGCGTGAAAGATCCAAAGGCGATGAAAGCCGAAGAGATTAAAAGTCATTTATTGGCATCCGGTTGTTGGCCATTTATCAAACAAAGACCTTATGATGTCATTGCAAAAACGGCAAATACCCCAAAAGCGATTTTTGTTTCTGCTTATGCCAGCGCACCTTTGGCAGCCGATTATGATTATGTTTTGGCCGGAAAAGAAAATGAGTTACAGGCAGCAATCACTGCTTTAAGCAAGTTAACCACAGGAGAAGTTCACGTTTCCGTTGGAAAAAACGCAAACTCACCCTTGGCCGGACTAAATAATATTTCATTGCATAAAGTTTCAGGGCCGCATCCTTCAGGGAATGTTGGAACTCAAATTGCCAAAATAAGCCCTGTAAATAAAGGAGAAACTGTTTGGACAGTTACGCCTCAAGATTTGGTGATTATTGGAGAATTGTTTTTAACGGGTAAATTTAATGCCGAACGCACAATTGCATTGGCAGGTTCTTCCGTTGAAGCTCCAAAATATTACAAAACAAAAATTGGCGCAACAATAACTTCTTTGGTTGATGGAAAACTAAAAGGAAATAACAACAGAATTATCAGCGGAAATGTTTTAACCGGTAAAGCCAAAAATCCAAAAGAAAATTTAGGTTATTATGACAACATGATTAGCGTAATCCCCGAAGGAAACGACTATGAATTGTTTGGATGGAATTTGCCTGTATTCAATAAAATATCTATTTCAAGAGCATTGACTTTTTCATGGTTATTGCCAAATAAAAAGTTCGATTTAAACACCAATACAAATGGTGAACACAGAGCCTTTGTGGTTACCGGAGTTTATGAAGAAGTTTTTCCGTTAGATATTTATCCAATGCAAATTTTAAAATCCTGTATGTATCAGGATTTAGATGAAATGGAGCAATTGGGAATGTATGAAGTGGCTCCTGAAGATTTTGCCTTAACAGAATTTGTTTGTGTATCTAAACAGCCACATCAAGAAATTATTAGAAAAGGTTTAGACTTAATGTTAAAAGAAATAGGATAAGGTTATGGGATTAAAAGAAAAATTACATACTATCAAAGAAAATGGCAAGGGGAAAAAGTGGTTGCCTGCTTTTGAAGCTGTTCATACTTTCTTATACACACCTAATGAGACCACGCACTCAGGCGGACACATAAAAGGCGCCGACGATTTAAAAAGAACGATGACCATGGTGGTGTTGGCTCTAATTCCTTGTTTGATATTTGGAATGTTCAATACAGGTTTTCAACACTTTAAAGCATTTGGTACACCCGTAGAATTTTTATCTATGGATGCGTTTTGGTTTGGGTTTTTAAAAGTACTGCCGCTTGTGGTAGTTTCTTATGTTGTTGGACTAGGAATTGAAGTTCTTTTCGCAATAATTAAAGGACACGAAGTTGAAGAAGGCTATTTTGTGACGGGAATGTTAGTGCCATTAATTGTGCCTGTAGACATACCGCTTTGGATGCTTTCTGTAGCCGTAATTTTTGGTGTTGTAATAGGAAAAGAAATTTTTGGAGGTACGGGAATGAACATTTTAAATCCGGCTTTAATAATTCGTGCATTTTTATTCTTCGCCTATCCAACTTGGATGACCGGCGATAAGGTATGGGTGAGCGGTGCAGTTGAAAGAGCCAATGAAATGGCTGCAGGAGTTGATGTGGCTGCCGTATCTGGAGAAACCATTCTGGGAAGTTTGGCACAGGGAAAAGAATTGGCCTATTCGGTTTATGATATGTTTTTTGGGTTTATTCCCGGCTCCGTGGGAGAAACTTCCACTTTCTTAATTTTGTTGGCGGGCATATTCTTAATTTTTACCAAGATAGCGAGCTGGCGGATTATGTTATCGGCTGTTCTCGGCGCTTTGGTAATGGGACTTATGTTTAACGGAGTTGTGAATGCTGGATGGATAACAGAAGGAAGTAAGTTTTACAGTTTAATGAACACCGTATATTGGCATCATTTAATTCTTGGCGGATTTGCATTTGGGGTTGTATTTATGGCAACTGACCCAGTAACCGGATCGCAAACCAATAAAGGAAAATGGATTTACGGATTTTTTATCGGGTTTATATCTATTATGATCAGGGTATTCAATCCCGCTTATCCGGAAGGCGTAATGTTGGCCATTTTATTAATGAATGTATTCGCTCCAACCATTGACCATTTTATAGTGCGAAGCAATGTTAAAGGAAGATTAAAACGTTTAAAAGCAAAAACAGCATAATATGGCAAAGAATCTTGAAAGTAACGTATATACAGTGCTGTTCGCCTCGGGAATGGTAATTATTGTTGGCGCATTGCTGGCTTTTGTATCATCAGCTTTAAGTGATAAAGTATCCGAGAACAGACGTATAGAAAAACAACTAAATATTTTATACGCAATGGGCGTCAATGAAAATGATGAAACCAGCGTCGCTTTTGTTTCAAAAGATATTGTGGGCAGTGAATTTTCAAAATACATTACCAAGCAATTGGTAATCACCGGAACCGAAGCCGTTGAAGATAACAACGCCTACTTAATTGATATTAAAAAAGAAGCAGAAGAAGCAAAAGACCCTAACTATAAAAGGAGATTGCCTTTGTTTATTGGGGAAAAAGACGGTGTAAAATTATTTATCGTTCCTGTAAGAGGCAATGGATTATGGGATGCCATTTGGGGTTATGTGGCTTTAGATGAGCAATTGGTTGTGCAAGGCGTATATTTTGACCATAAAGGTGAAACACCTGGTTTGGGTTCAAATATAAAAGAGCGCTTTTTTATGGATGATTTTAAAGGAGAACATATTTTGGATGGTGATACCTTTAAAGGAATTAGTGCTGTAAAAGGAAATTCTGACCCTAAAAATTTAAATAAAACCGACTTTGAAGTAGATGCCATTGCCGGAGCAACAATTACAGGTACTGGTTTATCTGCAATGCTTAAAAAAGATTTAGCAATGTATATGCCTTATTTAAAAACATTAAAAAAATAATTTATGGGACTTCTATCAAAAAAAGACGCTAAATTAATAACTGATCCTTTAGCAGATAATAACCCTATTACAGTACAAGTTTTAGGTATTTGTTCCGCATTGGCAATTACAGCCCAATTAAATGCTTCAATTGTTATGGCTATATCCGTAATGTTTGTTGTATCAATAGGGAACGTGGTAATTTCACTTTTGAGAAATGTCATTCCCACAAAAATTAAAATTATTGTACAGTTGGTAGTTGCAGCTGGCTTGGTAATTATTGTGGACCAAATCTTAAAAGCTTATGCTTATGAATTGTCAAAACAATTATCTGTTTTTGTGGGGCTAATTATTACGAACTGTATTCTAATGGGTCGTTTTGAAGCTTTTGCTTTAGCGAACACGCCTTGGAAATCATTTTTGGATGGAATTGGGAACTCTGCAGGATATGGAATAATATTAATTATCGTTGCTTTCTTTAGAGAACTATTAGGCTCAGGCTCTTTACTCGGATACCCTGTTTTGGGCAGTTCCATTGAGAAAACGGGTGTATATGCTTATGGATATGAAAACAACGGATTTATGTTGTTGGCTCCAATGGCATTGGTAACCATAGGAATCATCATTTGGGTTCAACGCTCAAGAAATACATCGTTAATCGAACAAAACTAAAATTAGTTCGCAGTTAGCAGTAGCAGTAAACAAAAATTACTGGAAACTGGAAACTGAAAACTGAAAACTGAAATATATGGAACATATAGAATTATTTTTTAAGGCAGTATTTATAGATAATATGATATTTGCAACATTCTTGGGAATGTGCTCATTTCTTGCCGTATCTAAAAAAGTGGCAACCGCAGTTGGCTTGGGGGCAGCCGTTGTATTTGTACAGGTGATTACAGTTCCTTTAAACTGGTTGTTGGATGTGTACTTGCTAAAAGATGGCGCATTAGCTTGGTTAGGACCTGAATATGCCCAATACGATTTAAGCTTCTTGTCTTTTATTATGTTTATTGCCACCATTGCAACAATGGTACAATTGGTTGAAATAATTATAGAGAAGTTTTCTCCGTCATTATACAATTCATTGGGGCTATTTTTACCATTAATCGCCGTAAACTGTGCTATTTTGGGTGGATCTCTATTTATGCAATCACGTGAAATTCCAACATTTGCATTGGCTGTTAATTATGGCTTTAGCTCAGGATTGGGTTGGTTTTTAGCCATTTTGGCTATTTCAGCGATTCGTGAAAAAATTAGATACTCAAATGTTCCGCCACCTTTAAGGGGATTGGGAATTACTTTTATTATTACAGGTTTAATGGCCATTGGATTTATGAGTTTTGGAGGAATGTTAACAGGCGGTAAAGAAGAAAAACCTGTGGAACAAACAGCGGTCATTGAAAATAACCTAGATAAAGTTGAGGTTACTAAAGACGTTATTGATTTAGCTAAGAACGAACAAGAAATTAAAGAATAATGATCATATTAGCAGCAAGTACCGTAAATACAGTTTTAGCAGCAGTAGCAGCATTTTTAATTATCACGCTATTATTGGTTGCATTACTATTGTTTGTAAAACAAAAATTAGCTCCTTCAGGTCCCGTAAAAATTAGAATTAACGGTGAAAAGGAAATTGAAGTCTCTTCTGGAGGTTCCTTATTATCCACTTTGGGAAATGCAAAAATATTTTTGCCTTCTGCTTGCGGTGGTGGTGGAACTTGCCTGCAATGTGAATGTCACGTACATTCCGGCGGCGGTGAAGCTTTGCCGACAGAAACACCCAATTTTAGCCGTAAAGAATTAAAAGAGGGAATCCGTTTGGCTTGTCAGGTGAAGGTAAAACAGAATATGGACATCAGTATTCCTGAAGAAGTATTTGGTATTAAAAAATGGGAAGGAACGGTTGTCCGGAATTATAACGTAGCATCGTTTATCAAAGAATTTGTTGTTGAAATTCCTGAAGATATGGGTTATAAAGCCGGTGGCTATATTCAGATTGAAATTCCTCCCTGCGAAGTCAATTTCTCCGACATAGATATTACTGCGCATCCCGAAGAACATGAAACTCCGGATAAATTTAAAGAGGAATGGGATAAATTTGCCCTATGGCCTTTAAAAATGGTGAATAAAGAAACTGTTGTGCGAGCTTATTCTATGGCTTCTTATCCTGCAGAAGGAAAAGAAATTATGTTGAATGTCCGTATCGCCACGCCACCTTTTGACAGGGCTAAAAATGGATGGATGAGTGTAAACCCAGGTATTGCCTCTTCTTACATTTTCTCCCGTAAAACTGGTGACAAAGTGGTTATTTCAGGGCCTTATGGTGAGTTCTTTATCAATGAATCTGATGCCGAAATGTTGTATGTGGGCGGTGGCGCCGGTATGGCTCCAATGCGTTCGCATTTGTATCATCTTTTCAAAACCCTTAAAACAGGAAGAAAAGTAACTTATTGGTACGGCGGTAGATCCAAACGTGAATTGTTCTACACAAATCACTTCCGTGAATTAGAAAAAGAATTTCCTAACTTTAAGTTTTACCTGGTACTTTCTGAACCTTTACCGGTAGACAATTGGGTAAATAAAAAAGATATAAACGACAGTGAAGGAGACGGATTTACAGGTTTTGTGCACAATGCCGTAATTAATGAATACTTATCAAAACACGAAACTCCTGAAGATATTGAATTGTATTTTTGCGGACCGCCGTTAATGAACCAAGCTGTTCAAAAAATGGGTCAGGATTTTGGTTTGGCTGATGAAAATATAAGATTTGATGACTTTGGAGGTTAATCCGGAAAATCAAAAAAACAAAAAAACTAAATCCGATACCTTTGTGTCGGATTTTTTTATATAATCCATTTAAAATATGAGCAGACCACTTACAAACCAAGAAATGCATAATTTGGCGATGAATATCGTTGGCAAAGACTTGGAGGCCAAAGGCTATGAATTTATTGCCATTAACAGCCAGTTAAAAATGAATCCGCAGTTTGTGTGTATTGATAAAATGAGCATACGTTATTTTGTGGTCGTAAAAGTGGTCGCAATCTCTGAATACCATATTCCTTATGATGTTATTTGGATGGAAACCATTAAACTGCATGCCCAAAAAAACAAGGCCAAAGTGCTGTTTGCAAATGTGGGTTTGGGCAAGGCAAGCAATCCCGGCTCAGCTCCTCATTTAAACGAAGAATACTTGCTCCAGTATGAAGGTTTACAAGTATTGGATGTGGAATTAAACTAAACTTATTTCCCCTCATTTACAAAACAAAAAAACACGCCTTTGGCGTGTTTTTTTCTAATAAATTATATTGTTAATTATTCAACTTTACTTTCCAGTAATTTGAAAAACTGATCTAATTTAGGCATTAAAACGATACGTGTTCTTCTGTTTCTTGCTCTACCATCAGCTGTGGCATTAGATTGTAATGGCATATATTCGCTTCTTCCGGCAGCAATCAAACGGCTTGGTTCAATATTAAAGTCTTTTTGTAAAACTCTAATTACGGAAGTTGAACGTTTTACACTTAAATCCCAGTTGTCTTTCATATCAGAAGTATTGATAGGCATATTATCTGTATATCCCTCGACCATAACCTCTAATTCAGGTTGTGCAGCGATAACGTCAGCAACTTTTTTCAATACTCTTTTCGCATCATTTGAAATCACATGGCTTCCGCTTTTAAATAACAATCTGTCGGCAATTGAGATATAAACAACCGTTTTCTCAACATCAACTTGAATGTCTTCATCGCTAAATCCATCTTTCAACACACTTTTTAATTTGAAGCCTAAAGCCAAATTCATAGAGTCTCTTTGGGTAATCGCTTTTTGAATATATTGAATATATTCATCTTTTTTCCCCATTTGAGTCAATGTTTCTTTGATGCTTTCCGAAGCGGATTTAGATAAAACAGTTAAGTTTTCAACATATTCCAATGTTTTTTCTTTGTCTTTTCTTAAATCTTCCACTTGTTGGTTCAAAGCATTCAATCTGCTTTCACTTTCAATTCTGCATTTCATTAAATCGGCTTTGGTGTCAACCAATTCTGAACTTGTTTTGTTAAAGTTGTTTTCCAATTCAGTATATTTCTTTTGTGATACACATGAACTTAAAACAACAGATGCTACTAACATCATTACTCCTATTTTTCTCATAATTTAATTGATTTAGTGTAAGAACAAATATAAAAAAAAAACCAACGCCTCTATTTCATTTTTGGGGATTTTATGATTTTATTAAGATATAATATGTTTTATATTTACACCTCCAATTATAACTTAAAATATGACCATGAAAAATTATCTGATTATTTTACTTTTTGTCGCATTTTCATCTTGTGAAGACACCAAAACCGACTTAAAAATAATTGAAGGAAATGCGATTGGAACCACATTTACAATCCGTTATTTGGATGCTGGAGCCCATAATTATGAAACCAAAATAGACAGTTTAATTGCTGCCATAAACAAATCGGCTTCCACTTATATCCCAACTTCAGATCTTTCAAAAATAAATATAGGCGACACAACTGTTTTTGCAGATGCCAATTTACAGGAGGTATTCATAAAATCGGAAAAAATTTACAAAGAAACTGAAGGCGCTTTCGATCCAACAGTTGGCATTTTAGTGAATGCCTGGGGATTTGGTCCAGAAAAACCCATTGAAAATATGGATTCCGTAACAGTAGCGGCACTCTTAAATTTTGTTGGTTATGACAAAGTACGGCTCGAAAACGGGAAAATAAAAAAATTATATCCGGAAATTTATTTGGATTTTAATGCCATCGCAAAAGGTTACCTGGTTGATATGGTGAGCCGAATGTTTGAAAAAAACGGCGTCGCAAATTATATGGTTGAAATTGGCGGCGAAATTAGGGCAAGAGGCAAAAATGAAAAAGGATTGCCTTGGAAAATAGCCATTGAAAATCCGAATACAGACGGAAGCCGTTCTTTTGCCACCGTTATTGAACTTAAAAATGAATCCATTGCCACTTCCGGAAATTACCGGAAATTCAAAGTTAAAGAAGACGGCACAAAATATGTGCACACCATAAATCCGAAAACAGGCTATGCCAAAGAGAGCAATTTGCTGAGCGCATCAGTAATTTCAAAATCGGATTGTGCCGATGTTGACGCTTACGCAACGGCTTTTATGGAAATGGGATTTGAGAAATCCAAAATATTTTTAAAAAGCCATCCAGAATTAAAAGCCTTTCTGATTTATGTAGATGATAAAGGTGAAATGCAGACTTATAAATCCGACAATTTCGACAAATAAGTAGTGCCTAAAGTACTTGGAGTGCCTAAAGTGCGCTAAAGTTTTTAAAGTGAGTTAAATTAAAACAACTCTAAACATTCCAAATTCAAGGCTTGATTAATTATAACAATTAATTTATTTATAACAAACAGGCAAAATTTCGTTTTTCGTTAAACAGTATTTTTCAATAAGTTCCGAAGAAATTTTTTCTGAATAATTTACTTCTTCCACCTTAAAACCAACGGCACGCAAACGGTCAAAATAATCTTTGCCATAAACACGAACGTGGTCATATTGCCCAAAATGTTTGGTGCGCTCTTCAGGATTGGTAATAGAAAAATCTTCATAGGTTTTTTCTCGGCCTAAATCTTGCGGAATTTGAAAAATCCCCATTCCGCCGGGTTTTAAAACTCGGTACAATTCGCTCATTGCTTTTTTATCATCCTCAATATGCTCCAAAACATGGTTGCAAAAAATGACATCAAAGGTATTTTCATCAAAAGGCAAATCACAGATATCCGCTTTTACATCAACAATGGGAGAATATAAATCGGCTGTTAAATAATCTAAATTCTCAAGGTTTTTAAACCGTTTTAAAAAACATTGCTCGGGCGCAATATGCAAAACCTTTTTTGGTGCCGTAAAAAAATCGGTTTCATTTTTTATATACAGCCACAACAATCTGTGCCGCTCCAATGAAAGCGTGCCCGGCGCCAACGCGTTTTTACGCTGCTTTCCGTAGCCATAAGGCAAAAACTTTCTGAAACTTTTGCCGTCAATTGGATCGGTAAAGCGAGAACCTTTTAAGTAAATTGCCAAGAACGGACTTACCCAATAACTCACTTTTATAAGTATTGGTCGCGGTATTTTATTGAGTATGAATTTGAATAATCCTTCCACTTATTTATAGTCTTCCCTAGTTGGAGAAAAAACGTCAGTCACTTTGCAATTTGTTAACGCCTTGCCGCTATGAATAACATTTGAAGGAATGTTGGCAATCATTCCCGCTTCCAAAACTGTAGTGACACCATTAATAAGCATTTCCAGTTTTCCCTCAATTACTTGGGTTGATTGCTCGTGAATATGTGAATGTTCGGGTAAAATGGAACCTTCTTCTATCTCCCAAAAAGCAATGGTGAAACTGTTTGTGTGAAAAAAGCGCCCGTTAAAACCTTTGATGATTTCTTTCTGTTCAATTTTGGAAATATCCTGAATCATTTGACCTAAATTTTCTGTTTAAACTCATTTTCTTCATCACTTTCAATTCCCAAAGCCTCATAAATATAGCTGAAAGTAGAAAGTAATTCAGGTTTTCCGTTTATAATGGCAACATCGTGCTCAAAATGCGCACTTGGTTTGCCGTCTTTAGTTAAAATGGTCCAGCCATCTTTTAATTGATTAATTTGGTGCGTTCCCAAATTCACCATAGGTTCTATGGCAACCACCATTCCTTCCGTAAATTTTTTACCTCTTCCCCTGAATCCATAATTTGGCATTTCGGGATCTTCATGCATTGCTTTCCCTAAACCATGGCCAACCAATTCCCTAACAATTCCGTAACCGTGCTTTTCACAATAATGTTGAATGGCATAACCCACATCACCAACCCTGTTACCGGCTTTAAACTCACGGATTCCCATATACAGACTTTCTTTGGTTATTTTCAACAATTTTTTGGTTTCATCGGCCACTTCCCCAACTTCAAAAGTATAGGCGTGATCACCGTAAAATCCGTTTTTTAAAGCACCGCAATCAATGGAAATAATATCGCCTTCCTGCAATGGTTTATCATTTGGAATTCCGTGAACAATTTGGGCATTCGGACTCATGCATAAAGCATTTGGAAAACCGTACATTCCTAAAAAACCTGGAAAAGCACCTTGGTCTCTTATAAACTCGTCGGCCAATTTATCTAAATATAAAGTGCTAACGCCTGGTTTTACTTCTTTGGCCAAAATCCCTAAAGTTTTTGACACGATCAGGGCGCTTTCACGCATCAGTTCAATTTCGGCTCTCGTTTTAAGTTTTATCATTTTATCATAAAATTTATGCTGCAAAGGTACTTCAAAAAAATAATTTTTATACTTGATTTTTCTGAAAAAACCCCTCATCAAAAAATAGTCTAAAAAATGATTTAAAACAGTTTTTTTAGCTAAAATCAATTGTACATTTGGCGAAAATTATTCGACTTATGTTTATCTATAAAGCCGTTAGCGCAGCAGAAGCTGTAAAAGTTATAAAATCACACGACAGAATATATATTCAAGCGGCAGCCGCAGCACCACAAGAATTGATTAATGCCATGGCGGCGCGACACGAAGAACTTCGTGGCGTAGAAGTTTGTCACTTGCACACCGAAGGCGAAGCGCCTTACGCCGACCCAAAATACAAAGACAGTTTTCACGTTAATTCGCTTTTTATCGGCGCAAACGTGCGCCATACCCTTAAAGCCGGAAATGGTTCCTACACGCCGGTATTTTTAAGTGAAGTTCCCAATTTATTTAAACGAAATATCCTTCCTGTTGATGTAGCCCTGATTCAGGTTTCTACACCCGACAAGCACGGTTATTGTTCTCTTGGGGTTTCGCTGGAAGCCACTTTGGCGGTTATAGACAATGCAAAGCACGTAATTGCCCAAATAAACGAGCAAATGCCGCGGGTTCACGGCGAAGGCATCATTCATATTTCTGAACTGGACACTTTTGTTGAAGTAAATCTGCCCATTCACCAGCATACTTTGGCAGAACCAACACCCACAGAAGATAAAATTGGCGGTTTTATTGCTGAATTGATTGAAGACAGAAGTACCTTGCAAATGGGTATTGGAAGCATTCCAAATGCTGTTTTGCACAAATTGGGCAATCATAAGGATTTAGGCTTGCACACCGAAATGTTTTCCGATGGCGTTATTGATTTGATTTTAAAAAATGTAATTAACGGCAATTATAAAGGCGTAAATGCCGGCAGGGCCTTGGCCACATTTTTAATGGGATCCAAACGGTTGTACGATTATGTGGATGACAATCCGTTTGTTGAATTGCGATCATGCAATTACGTGAATGATGTTTCCGTAATCAAGCAAAACCCAAGAATGATTTCGATAAATTCGGCAATTCAAGTTGATTTAACCGGACAAGTTTGTGCCGATTCTATTGGAACAAGATTGTATTCAGGCGTTGGCGGACAAATGGATTTTATAAGAGGCGCCAGTTTAAGCGAAGGCGGAAAAGCCATTATCGCCATACCGTCAATGACCCAAAATGGAATTAGCCGCATTGTGCCATTTTTAAATAAAGGTGCGGGAGTTGTAACCACCAGAGCACACGTTCAATATATTGTTAGCGAATATGGCGTTGCCAATTTATATGGAAAAACCATTAAACAACGGGTAAAAGAACTGGTAAAAATTGCGCATCCCGATCATAGGGAAGCCATTGAAAAAGAATTTTTTGAAACCACCGGAATGTAAAAAATAACCCAAAGACGAAAAAAGTCGGGATTTCAATTATAGAAATTCCGGTTTTTTTTTGATTTGATTTTGTATGATCGTCTTAAAAATCAAAATACCAATTGAATACATCGGTTTTCAATCCGAAGGAAATCCAGGTGGAATTTGATGCCGAAAAACCTTTGGCCGGCGCTGTTGGATCAAATTTTCTATAGTTTAAACCGCCAAATAATTTTAAATTGGTGGCAGGATTCACCAAATAACCCAACTGCAAATCGCCTATAAAAACATTGGCTACATTTCCCTGACCAATCTTATTGCCATAATCTGAAACCCGATCATCATTATCAGCAAAAATATCGCCGCCATAACTTTTTGTATCTGTTCCGTCAGCAAAATCAAATCCTTTTTTGCCAACCACTATTTTTGCGTTTGCAAACCAGCGGTTTTTGGTGTAATTCATAATTCCGACCGCTTCCCTAAAATTAGCGCCCCATAAATGCGCCAACGGTTGGTTGTTATGTCCAAAATTATAATTCAATTCATCATGGGAATAGGTATAAGGGCGCACCGCATTGAATTCGGCCTGCAGGAATAAATTTTCCACATGAAATGCATTGTAATATTTTACGCCAAACTGCGCGCCAAATTTATTGGCCCACCAGCCGTTGCTGCTGGTCATTTCGCTTACCCTAAAATCGTCTAGCAAAAATTGGGAATAAAATGTAATCGCTTTCATTTTGTATTTTAAACTAAGTCCGAGCGTTGTATTTCCCGCTCTTGAACCAGTGGCAAACTCCACTGCGGAATAAAAGATGAGCGGATTTACATAAGTGATATCGAAACCTCTGTCGTTTGCATCATCCCAAATAACCGCTTCAAACAATCCGATATTGAATTTTTTTGTGACGTTCCAATCCAAATAATGCATCGCCATATATTTTTGTTTGTAAGCGCCGTCAACCGTCAATTCAGGTCTTACGTCCTGCATCCACATAAAAAAATTGGTGTATTTAATCTTCCAAAAATTGGTGGAAATTTTAAAATACGGATAAGGTGATGCCACATCGGACAAAAATAAAGAACGATATCCATCGCCTATAAAGTTTTTGCCGCGACCAAACTGAAAGTTAAAATGATTGCTCGGCGTATAGGAAATATAAGCTTCCGCGACCGGATAATCATAAGCATCTTCCTGAAATGGTTTGGCAATACCGCGTCCGGGAATGATTGCCGGATTTCCGCCGGAAGGTTTTATGGATTCGGCATATTCGTTTACATAATTGGCAAACCGGCCCTGACTTTCATAAAAACTCGTTGAAAAACTTAGCGTTTTGCCAATTGCGCCGTTTACCTGAATGGCACGTGTGTTGTTGTACGTTTTAACGCCTTCACTGTCTTTCCCCAATTGCAAATCGACCATTGGGTTGATGGTAAACCAAAAATCTTTTCCCTGAATATACACCATATGTTCATTGAACAATTTGCGGCCAAACCAAGTCGATTTTGGCGTGATTAACTTGTTTTTCAATGCATCCAAATCCACATATTCGCGAACTTCATTGTACAAATACGGCTTTACGGCCGTATGAGAATTGTCGGCATTATTTAAATATGCGTCGTATTCATTGTAAGTTGTATGCGTAAAAGGAATTTGTAATTCGCTTTTGTGCTCTGGAAACAACGTGATTTTTGGTTCATCAAGCGTTAAATCTTCCTGTTTCTTAGGAAGTGCTTCTGCCACAATAACTTCTTTTTGGGTAATTTCATCTTCCGAATTGTCTTCCAAAGGAATTTTTAAAGGAAAAACAAACTGCATTTCTATTGCGTGGTTGTTATATTTTGCCGGTGTAATTGTTGGGAGTGTCGCAAAAACACGTTCAACTTCGGTCTTTAATTCCTTGTAGGGAGAATTTACATAGATAACTTTAAAATTTCCTGTTGCATCCACTAAAAAAATAATATTGGTGGTTGCTTTATATTGGTCTTTATTTAAAGTTTCAGGAATCTTGAATTCTGCAATCACCGCATTTTTGAGCTGATTTCTGAAACAAGTCTGCAATTCAGCAATAACAGCGGTGTCGCATACTTCAAAAACAGGGTATTTTTCTATTTGGGAAAATCCGGAAATGGAAGTAAGCAACAGCAGAAAACTTAAAAATAGTTTGTTCATTATAAATTATTTCGAGATTTTTTGAACTTTATTATTTTTTAATTGGTACTTCTCGCCGCTTTCAACACAAGTTGCGAATCCGTTTTCATCAAAATTTAAACGATGTCCGTATTCACTGATCCAGCCAATTTGTTTTGAAGGATTCCCAACAACCAAGGCGTAGGGCAACACCGGTTTTGTAACCACGGCGCCGGCACCAATTAAGGCATATTCGCCAATTTCATTACCGCAAATAATGGTGGCATTTGCGCCAATGCTTGCTCCTTTTTTTACCAAAGTTTCCTGATATTCATCTTTTCGAATGATGGCACTTCTCGGATTTATGACATTGGTAAATACCATACTCGGACCCAAAAAAACATCATCTTCACAAATAACGCCCGAATAAATGGAAACATTGTTTTGGACTTTTACGTTTTTGCCTAAAACCACGCGAGGTGAAACAACTACATTTTGGCCAATATTACAGTTTTCGCCAATTTTAGAATTGGGCATAATATGGCTGAAATGCCATATTTTGGTGCCTTTTCCAATTTCACAGCCCTCATCTATAACAGCCGTTTCATGTGCGAAATAATCTTCCATTTTAATATGCTTCATTTGATTTTCCGCCATCTGCAATTAATTTTGCAGCTGATGTTCCTATTCTTGTAACGCCCATTTTTACCATTTTTACGGCATCATCATAATTTCTTACACCTCCGGCAGCCTTTGCCTGCAGGGGTTTTGAATTTTCAACAATCAGTTCCATCGCTTCAAAAGTGGCGCCGTTGGGTTTGCCTTCTTCGGTTTTAAAAAATCCTGTAGATGATTTCACAAAAACGTTTTGTGCATTTTCTTCGCCAAAATTATCAAGCACCACATCGCGAATCGATTGCGACAAACCTATAATTTCATCATTGGCAAGTGCCGCAATTTCTATAATCCATTTTACCGCCTTGTCATTGTCCAAGCCCAATTTTGTTCCTTTAAAAACTTCCGACTTCACCAAATTGATTTTCCCTTCCTTAAAAGCCCCATAATTTACCACATAATCCAATTCATCAGCACCATCATCAATTGCTTGTTGCGCTTCCGCTAACTTTTTCGCTATGTCATTTGTTCCTTCATGAAACCCAATAACGGTTCCTATTAATGTTTCCGATTTTGCTTCATTTACCATTTTACGCGCCATCGCAACGAATTTCGGACGAATCATTGCCAGCTTAAAATTGTTTTCGATGGCCTCTTTCACCAGTTCTTTTACTTTATTTTCTGTTTCAGTTTCAGAAATACCGGCTTGTTCGGCTGTTTTTAAATAGGTTGAATCTAAATATTGGTTGATGTTCATTGTTGTATATTATTTTACGAAAATACTAATTTACTTAACAACTCTCTCCTATTAATAACCATTAGTTACAAAAAATCCCGCAATTGCGGGATTTTTTATAATCTTACTTATTTTATTCAACCTTAAAAACAATTGGCAATCCGTATTTTACGCCAACAGGCTTGCCGCGTTGCCTTCCCGGGGTCATTTTTGGCAGTAAATTAATGACTCTTATTGCTTCATCCTGCAATTTTTTATGGGGAGCTCTTGCATTTATATCTGTAATATCGCCATTTTTATCAATTTTAAATACCACAAATATTTTTTGGATACTTCCCGGCACCAAACCTAAATCGGCAGCCAATTCAATATCAAAATGTTCTGCCACAAATTTCGTAATTTGATCTGAAAAACAAGCCCTCAATTCCGTATTGTCCCCTTTACATCCCGGATAAATCGGAACATTTTCAATCACTACAAACGCAACATCCTCCACTACTTCTTCCTCTTCCACAACTGCAACAAATTCTTTTTCCACATTAACGGAAACCGCATCAAATTCATTGGTTTCGGTAGATTCTATAACCGTCTCTTTGATATCTACATCATCCTCCACTTTTAAAATTTTTTCAGGAAGTGCCACCTTGGTTTCAGGCTTCGCTTCCATCTCTAACGGCTTAACTTCAATGAGTTTGTCAATATCATCAATATTTATGGCTACGCCGCTCACCTCTTTAACTTGTCGGGGATAAGATTTCATTGTTAAAAATTCATAAACGAGAAATAATGACAGTACAAAACCTAATTGAATTAACATTCTACTGTAATTTTCAAGAATTGCGTTTGGATATTTTTTTACTTGCATGAGAACCTTGTTATAAGTGAAACAAGAACAATTAAATAAAACTGTTTTTAAACAGCGTAACTTATAATGCAAGAAATTAATACACAAGAAATTTTTAAGGCAGCAATATCTTGCAAGGTATTTATCACATTAAAGTTACAACTTTTTTCGCTTCGATACAATGTTTTGCCATTAAAAAATAAGCTCAAAAAATAAAAGAAAATTGTTAAAGAAAATTTGGGCGTTCCCGCCGAAAAGGCGGGCGTGCTTTGCGCTGCAATCCGTCTTGGCGAGCGCAGCAATCTGTTGAACTTCTTGTCACAAAAGCTCGCAAAGCCGGGATTTCCGCTTCAAACACTAACGCAGCTTAAAATTAATGAAGACTCATCTGCCAAAATTGACAACCATTTACAAAACTAAATTTTTCATCTTTCAAACTTTGTTTACTTTTGTCCTATGATAATTACCGATACGCACACACATTTATACAGTGAACAATTTGAAGCTGACAGAACTGAGATGATTCAGCGTGCTTTAGATGCCGGTGTTTCCCGATTTTTTGTTCCCGCCATTGATTCAACTTATTTAAATGCCATGTTGGATTTGGAAAAATCATTTCCCGAAAATATCTTTTTAATGATGGGTTTGCATCCAACGCATGTGAAAGAAAATTTTGAAGAAGAATTGGCTTTTGTAAAACATTGGTTGGATAAACGAAATTTTTATGCCGTTGGCGAAATTGGCATCGATTTGTATTGGGATAAAACATCGCTGAAACAGCAACAAATTGCTTTTAAAACCCAAATTGCCTGGGCCAAAGAAAAAAATCTTCCTATCATCATTCATTGCAGAGATGCTTTTGATGAAATTTTTGAAGTTCTGGAAGAAGTAAATGATGACCAGCTTTTTGGCATTTTTCATTGTTTTAGCGGAAATTTAGAACAAGCAAAAAAAGCCATTTCCTACAATATGAAATTGGGAATTGGCGGCGTAGTCACCTTTAAAAACGGAAAAATAGACCAGTTTTTACATGAAATTCCTTTAGAAAATATTGTATTGGAAACCGATTCGCCTTATTTGGCGCCGGCACCTTTCCGCGGAAAAAGAAACGAAAGCGGTTATATTACAAAAGTATTGGATAAATTGTCTGAAATTTATAACCTGACTTCAACAGAAATTGCAGAAATAACCACTCAAAACTCAAAAAAAATCTTTGGGAAATAGTGTAACCACATATTATAAAACACCCATTGGAACCGCAAAAATTGTGGGTGATGAAAATGGTATTATTGCTGTAACCGTAATTGATGGCGCAATAGAAATTTCAGCAGAAATTCCTGAAATTTTACAGGATTGCGTGCAACAATTGGATGAATATTTTAACGGTACGAGAAAACAATTCAATTTAAAGCTGAATCCGCAAGGAACCGATTTTCAAAAGCGTGTTTGGAAGAAATTGTTGTTGGTTCCTTATGGAAAAACCCTCACTTATTTGCAGCAGTCAAAACAATTGGGCGATGTAAAAGCCATAAGGGCGGTGGCTTCCGCAAATGGCAAAAATCCCATTTGGATTGTCATTCCCTGCCACAGAATTATTGGAAGCGACGGTTCGCTAACAGGTTATGCCGGAGGAATTTGGCGCAAAAAATGGTTGTTGGAACACGAAAACCCTTCAACACAAAAATCATTATTTTAAAAAACAAAAAACTCCGTAGTTGAAACAGCTATGGAGTTTTTTGTTATGTCTGTTATTTTTTCAGTTTACATTTTCATCAACCATTTTTTAACATCAACTTCTTCTTTAATGATGTCGTGAAGTTCCGAGATTTTCACGCGATTTTGCGCCATGGTATCTCTGTAACGAATGGTTACAGTGTCATTTTCCAGGGTTTCATGGTCAACGGTAATGCAAAATGGCGTACCAACGGCATCTTGCCTTCTGTATCTTCGGCCCACCGCATCTTTTTCATCATAATCCACGCTAAAATCCCATTTTAAATCGTCCATAATTTTACGGGCTATTTCAGGCAAACCATCTTTTTTAACCAAAGGTAAAATAGCCGCTTTTGTTGGCGCCAACAATGCCGGCAGCCTTAATACGGTTCGCGTGGTGCCGTTTTCCAAATCTTCTTCTTGTAAAGAATGTGAGAAAACTGCCAAAAACAATCGGTCTAATCCAACGGAAGTTTCCACTACGTAAGGAATGTAATGTTCATTTAATTCAGGATCAAAATACTGTAATTTTTTGCCCGAAAATTTTTCGTGACTCGATAAATCAAAATCGGTTCGCGAATGAATTCCTTCCAATTCTTTAAACCCGAAAGGAAATTTAAATTCAATGTCTGAAGCGGCATCTGCATAATGCGCTAATTTATCGTGGTCATGAAAACGGTAATTTTCCTTGCCCAATCCCAAAGATAAATGCCATTTTAAACGGGCTTGTTTCCATGCTTCATACCATTCTTTTTGGGTTCCCGGACGCACAAAAAATTGCATTTCCATTTGTTCAAATTCTCTCATACGGAAAATAAACTGCCGCGCCACTATTTCATTTCTGAAGGCTTTTCCTGTTTGGGCAATTCCGAAAGGAATTTTCATTCGTCCAGATTTTTGCACATTCGAGAAATTCACAAAAATTCCCTGGGCAGTTTCAGGACGTAAATATAAATCCATGGAAGCATCAGCAGAAGCGCCTATTTTGGTGCCAAACATTAAGTTGAACTGTTTCACTTCTGTCCAGTTTTTTGAACCTGACAACGGACAAACAATCTCCAATTCTTCGATTAGGGCTTTTACATCGGCCAAATTTTCTTCGGCCAAAGATTTTCCCATTCGTTTTAAAATGGTTTCGCCTTTTTCTTTATAGCCCAATACTCTTTCATTGGTTGCCAAAAATTGGTCTTTATCAAAAGTGTCCCCAAAACGTTTTGCCGCTTTTTCAACCTCCTTTTCAATTTTATCATCCAATCTAGCCACGTAATCTTCAATTAAAACATCGGCTCTGTATCTTTTTTTGGAATCTTTATTGTCAATTAAAGGGTCGTTAAAAGCATCGACATGGCCGGAAGCTTTCCAAGTGGTTGGGTGCATAAAAATTGCTGCATCCAAACCAACAATATTTTCATTCATTTGCACCATGGCTTTCCACCAATATTCCCTGATATTTTTCTTTAATTCTACGCCGTTTTGAGCATAATCGTAAACTGCGCTCAAACCATCATAAATTTCACTGGATTGAAATACAAAACCGTATTCCTTTGCATGTGAAACTACTTTTTTAAATTGATCATCTTGATTTGCCATGCTGCAAAAATAGTAAAGCTTTTAACACTAAAAAATAAAAAAGTGGAAATAGCCTAAACTATTTCCACCCATTAAATATTAAATAATCTTGATTTGGTTTACATTTTTACTTCAATGCAATTTTAGTTGCTCCAACAAATTTATTGTCGATATAAATATTTACGGTATAAAGTCCGGTTTTCATGACATCTCTATTCACTTCAACCAATGAAATTAGATCTATGGCATCATTCAAATAATTTACAATTGAAAGATCGCTATAACTTACCTGGGTATTGTCGTAAAGCAAAAACTGGCCTTTTGGCGCAACAGTTATTCCTTTGGCATCCACTATTTGGATATAAACCTGGCGATCGCCCGGTTCGGCGATTTCATTTTTAATGATGGTAAGGTTAATTCTAAGGGCATCTGTATTATTTGCTCTAGTAGTTTCTACCAATTTCCCGTTACTGCGCTCCTTCATCGCCATCACTTTTGCGGTGCCGACTTTTAGTTCAGATCCAATGGCAACTTTTTGGGCCAACGTTTTATTTTGGTATGTTAACGTATCGTTTTTAGCAATTTGCTTCGTAATTTTAACATTGGCACTGTCTAAATTGGTTGTTAACAATTGATTTGAACTTGCTAAGGATTCATTCAATAAAAATAATTTTTTATTTGATTCCTCCAATTTAGAAATTTCACCTTTATAACGGCGCAACATACTGTAATTTACAACTTTCAAATCTTTAATTGAATCTCTTAAAGCAATGATTCTGTCTCTTTCAAGTATCAATTCACCAGACATTGATGTTTTTTCGGCAATAGCATCTTCATATCTAACGATCATGCTGTCTAAATTTTGCTCAATTTCAAGTTTTTCAACTTCATAATCATTGGTTAACTTTTTATGTTCTCTGTTGATATAAATAGCATATATCAATGCGCCCAATAATAAAACTGCTAATGCTATGATTATCAGCTTGGTATTTGATTTTTTATTTTCTTCCATCTTTTAATTATTAAATTGTACTTATAAAACGCAAAATTACATAATAAATTATGCGTAAATCACTTTTTTTGAATGCATTAGTGATTATGACATCTTAAAATTCCACGAAAACACTCGATTTTTCGACTTTTTTTCACCCTAAATTTATTTAAATTAAAAATGTATATTTAAAAAAAGAACCGCAATGAAAATTTTGAAAGACATTTTTGCTATTTTTTTTCCTGAAGTATGTTTATGCTGCAATGAATATTTGGCAACCAACGAATTTGTAATTTGTTTAACCTGCCGGCATGATTTGCCACTGACCAATTTCAGTTTTGAAGAAAATAATTTAATTGAAAAATCATTTTACGGAAGAATTCCTCTTGAAAACGCCACTTCCTTGTTTTACTTCTTCAAAAAAGGAAATGTACAACGATTAATTCATGAACTTAAATACAACAAACAACAGCAAGTTGGGACTTTTATTGGTGATTGGCTTGGCGAACAACTTGTTGAAAGCAATCGGTTTTCAACCATAGATTGCATCATACCTGTACCGCTTCATCCAAAAAAACTTAAAAAACGCGGTTACAATCAAGTAACCACTTTTGGCGAAAGTTTGGCCAAAAAACTGGCTATTCCCTACTATTCAACTATTTTAACCAGGATTTCTTCCACAAAAACGCAAACCAAAAAATTACGTCTGGAACGCTGGAAAAATGTGCAGGAATTATTTCATGTCCAAAATAATTCTACGCTAGAAAACAAACATATCTTATTAATAGACGATGTGATTACAACCGGAGCCACCCTTGAAGCTTGTTATGATGCGCTTAGCCATACAAAAAACTTAAAAATTAGCATCGCTTGCATGGCTTACACAAAATAAAATAGTTAATATTGAACGACTGCTTATTTTAATGCGTTTTTTTGATAAAATAATTGTTATTTTGTATTTTTAATAAAATAGTATGAGGGATTCTTTAGTAAAGTTTTTATTGATTTTAATGATTGCAAGCGCATTTTTTGACTGCGCCAGAAGAGGCACGCCCACCGGCGGTCCAAAAGATACCATTCCGCCGGTTTTAATTAAAGCCATTCCTGAAGCTGAATCCATTAATTTTAAGTCGGACAGAATAAAAATATATTTTGATGAGTATATCAAACTAAAAGATGCCAATAAAAATTTGGTGATTTCCCCGCCCCAAAAAACTGATCCAATTATCACCCCTGTTGGAACAGCCAGTAAATTTATCAGCATAAAAATTCTAGATACCTTAGATGCAAATACCACTTACACCTTTAATTTTGGAAACAGCATTGTTGACAATAATGAAGAAAATAAATTGGGAAACTTTAAATATGTATTTTCAACAGGAACTTATATCGACTCCCTAAATGTAGCTGGAGAAGTGACTGACCCTTTGGTGAAAAAAATAACGAAAGGAATCGATGTGATGCTGTACGAATATAACGCTTCCTATACCGATTCTGTTATTTACAAACAAAAACCACGATATATTGCAAATACTTTGGACAGCACTTTGTTTGAATTAACCAATTTACGTGCCGGCAAATATTTACTTATTGCGCTAAAAGACGCCAATAACAATAAAATTTACAATCCGGAAATTGATAAAATCGGATTTATAAAAGACACCTTAACCTTGCCAACCGACAAAAAATATAATTTTACCATTTTTAAAGAAGTTCCTGAATTAAAAGTCATTAGACCGAAAGAAGTTAATAAAGGACATCTAATTTTTGGATTTGAAGGCGACGCAAAGGATTTAAATATTGAACTTTTATCGGAAAAACCAGCCGATTTTAAATCGGAAATTGTTTTTGAAAAAGAAAAGGACACCCTCAATTACTGGTACACGCCTTTTGAAGCAGATTCTTTAAGTTTTTTAGTTTCAAAAAATAATTATTCTGAAAAATTCACCGTAAAACCACGAATTTCGAAATCCGATTCTTTAACAGTAATAAAAAGTGCCACAGGAATTCTGCATTTATTGGATACTTTTTCAATTTCAACCAATATACCCATTATAAATTTTGACAGGTCACTCATTAAAATAACAGAAAAAGACTCGACATTTGTTGACTTTAAGGAAACTTTGTCAAAATCCAAAACGAAATTAACCCTGGATTTTGAGAAAAAACACAATACAGAATACAATTTTGAGTTATTGCCTAAAACAATTACAAATATTTTTGGCGTTTCAAACGATTCATTGTCATTTAAATTAACCACAAAATCGCCTGAAGATTATGGCAGCATTAACGTTGATTTGGTCAGTGAAAAAAACATCGCTTTTATTGTGGAATTGTTAAATGAAAAAGACGTTTTAATAAGATTGGCGAGAATAGACAAACCCCAAAAAGTGATATTTTCTATGTTGTCTCCCGGAAATTATGGCCTAAGGGTCACTTTTGATGAAAATAATAACGGCGTTTGGGACACGGGAAGTTTTTTAAATAGACGGCAACCTGAAGTTGTAAAATATTTTGACAAATTAATTGAATTAAGGGCGAACTGGGATGTGAATGAACCGTTTAACCTAGATTAAATTTAATTAGTCTTGTGATTAATGAAGTTTTTATTACATTTGAATCAACTAAATTTTTATGTTTTTGACTAAATCAATAAAAATAACAACCTCAATACTGTTTTTAATTCTCACTTTAAACTTGAGTGCCCAAAGTGAAAAGAGTCATGAAATTGGTATTATATCAGGTTCCGCGTCTTTTACGACAGACTACGGGCAGCGAAATAATTTCAGGGCCAACGTTGGCGGAAATGTGGGTGTTGGTATTGGCGTAATCTATTATTTAAATTTTACCGATTATCGGTATCGTTGGAACCAGCGTACCGGTTATTTTGCAGAACATTTTCGTGTTCGGGCAGAAGCATCTTACATGTCGGCCGAATTAGAACACTTTGGGGAATATGCAGAAAGTCCGGGAGAATGGGGAGACCGCTTGCGAGCGCATACCGGAAAAACATATTTATTGAATTTAGGCGCACAAATGGAATTTCATTGGGTTGATATTGTAGATTTCGGTTCCAGAAGAATTCCGGATTTACATTGGTCACCTTACATAAGTGCCGGCGCTTTTGTTGATTATTATAACCCCTCAATCAAATCAACTTACGGAACCGGTGACTGGAGAGATCCAGGTGTTTTATTTCCAAAATGGGACAACAACCTATATCCGGGCGCCACTAAAGATGAAGCAGGCATTACTATGTCGGCCACTTTCGGTGTTGGAACACGTTATAAATTGGGCGAATATTCAGATTTACTCATAGAATCCCGCTGGCAATATTTCTTTTCTAACTATGTAGATGGATTAAACGCCAAAAATGACCCGGCCAATAAATTTAATGATTGGCTTTTATGGGTTCATATCGGTTATGTTTACTACCTAAACTAAACTTAAGGCTTGGTCTAAATCGGACAATAAATCTTCAATATCTTCAATTCCTACGCTTAAACGTATCAAAGAATCCACCACGCCAGTTTTTTCGCGTTCCGCTTTTGGAATAGACGCATGCGTCATACTTGCCGGATGGCCTGACAAAGATTCAACGCCGCCCAAAGATTCGGCCAAGGTGAACAGTTTTAAGTTTTCCAGTATTTTAAAAGCGTCTTTAAGGTCGTTGCCTTTGGTGACAAACGAAACCATGCCGCCAAAATCTTTCATTTGCCTTTTGGCGATTTCGTGGTTTGGATGACTTGTAAATCCGGGCCAATATACTTTTTCAATTTTTGGGTGTTTTGCCAAATATTCAGCCACCGCTTTACCGTTTTCACAATGGCGTTGCATACGCACATGCAAGGTTTTTATGCCTCGCAACACTAAAAAACTGTCCATCGGTCCGCAAACGGCGCCGCAGGCATTTTGAATAAAATACAGTTTATCAGCCAGCGCTTTATCATTCACAATTAAAGCGCCCATCACCACATCCGAATGTCCGCCCAAATATTTTGTGGCCGAATGCATTACAATGTCAGCACCCAAATCCAACGGATTTTGCAAATAAGGCGTCGCAAAAGTATTGTCCACCGCCAATAAAATTTGATGTTTTTTGGCAACTGCTGAAACCGCTGCAATATCAATGATGTTCATCATCGGATTGGTCGGCGTCTCAACCCAAATCAATTTTGTTTTTTTAGTAATATGTTGTTCAATATTGCCTGCATTTTCCATTCCTGTAAAATGAAACTTAATGCCGTAATTCTCAAATATTTTTGTAAAAATTCTGTAGGAACCACCGTAAAGATCGTTGGTTGAAATCACCTCATCTCCGGGACTCAATAATTTCATCACGCAATCAATGGCTGCCAAACCCGAACCAAATGCAAGTCCGAATTCCCCGTTTTCAATACTCGCAAAAGCATTTTCGACCGCGGTACGCGTTGGGTTCGCAGTTCTTGAATATTCGTAACCTTTATGAACGCCAGGTGAAGTTTGCGCATAGGTTGATGTTTGATATATCGGTGGCATAACCGCTCCGGTTGAAGGGTCGTGCGCTTGGTTTCCGTGGATTGTTTTTGTGTTAAATTTCATTTTACAAAAGTATTATATTTAAGCTCATTTTCAGCAAAAAGACTGATAATCTTTGGTTTTGGATTTATTCATCATTCTAAAATTTTAAACAAATTTCATCAATTGAAGGATGATTCCAAGGTGAATTCCTTCGTGATACGTGTTAAACATAATGGCGTCATCAACAGAATTTAAGGTGATATTTACACTCGTTTTGTATTCACTGTAATTTTTGAAAATTCCCTTCTTGTAATCTTCTTCCAACTGTAAAGGCAACTGCAAAAATTGCGCTTTTATTGCTTCAAATTCTTCTTTTGAAATGGGTTGGTTTGGCGCTGTTCCCTTTTGGAAACCGGCAATCATTTCTTCGGAAACCAAGCAATTCAATCCCGACAATTTATAACATAAAATTTGTTGTGTCACCGCCAAATGCGCAATATTCCAGGCGATGTTGTTTTTAAATCCCTGCGGAATTTTATTCAATTGCTCCATAGAAAGGTGTTCGGTAATTTTTAAAAGAAGCTGTCTAGTTTTAATAAGGATATCAAAGTGTTTTTGCATGCTGTTGATTTTTTGTTTATAGTTTTCAAATTTAAAGCAAAAACGCATTAATTTTACGGATTAACATCATTTAAAAAATGAAAAAAATATACCACCTAAAAACCTGCGACACCTGCAGACGAATTTTAAAGGAAATGGACACTTCGGGCTATATTTTACAGGAAATTAAAACCGAACCCATTACCGTAAAGCAGTTGGAAGAGTTGTATGCACTCACAAAAAACTATGAAGTGTTGTTTAGCAGAAGCGCCAAAAAATATAAAGAAATGGATTTGAAAAATCAGCAATTAACTGAAAAAGACTATCGGCAATTGATTTTGGACGAATACACTTTTTTAAAGCGTCCCGTTATTGTTAACGGCCATGAAGTTTATGTGGGAAACACTAAAAAAAGAGTGGATATTTTTCAAAAGTAAGATGGAAAAACAAATCAATTCTTGTTTTCGGAAATCATTTGATTTTTCAGGTAAGATGCTACACGTAAAACTGCATTTTCACTTATGTCTTCCCAAAATAAATTGATGTCGCCTGCGTGGTATCTCTTTTTGCCCAGCACCAATAAACGGTATGGAAAATGGGGCAGGCTAATCCACAAAAGTCCATCTTTTACATAAACTTGTAATGCCTGTTTATATACTTTATCGTTGGTAAATAAAAATCCTTTATGGTCTGGACGCTCAGATTCATTGCTGTTGTCCCAATCGACAGGATTGGAAACTTCAGCGCCTTTAAACCATTTATTATAAGCTTTCGGATAATGGCCTTTTTTGAAGGTGTTCCAGCTAACAAATCCACCAATTTCCGCTGGATTTGTCATCCTCTTTAAATATTCAAACTCATTTTTCTTGATGCCAATTCCCGGCAAATAAGCAGCCACCAATTGGTTTTGCAATGGTTTTCCGTCGAAAAATTCCTTTAAAATACGGATTGCATGGGTGGTTCCCTGACTGTGGGATGCAATAATGATTGGCCTGTTATTGTTGTACTTTTCCAGATAGGTTTTAAAAGCCTCTTTAACATCACTGTAAGCCAAATTTAACGCTTCTTTTCCGCCGTTTTCATAACTGGTATAAGACCTTAAATGTGCCTGCCGGTAATAAGGAACATACAATTTCCCGGCGTTTAAAAACGCAGATGCCTGAAAATAAACCGCCATGTCAATCACCTTAACATTTTGAATTGAATCGGTTACCGGAACGTTCCATCTTACATCTTTTTTTTCAATATTTAAGGTAGGATAAATATAGAAGATATCGGCATCTAAATCTGTTGTGTTTGTTTGCCAGTGTTTCAAATTTTCTGGATAGGAATCGGGCAAAACAGCCCAGGTTGCCGCATTCTCATAATTTGGGACTGCCGGTTGCTGCTGCGCGGAAAAAGTTGGCGCCAAAGCACTTTTACAGCTACTTAAAACAACAAGCGTTAAAAAAAACAATGCTATTTTAATACCAATCAGGCGTTTTTTAACAAGCCCATTATTTTTTATACAACATTGGGTTGGTGTCCGCATCATTATACATTTTCATTTGTTTGTAAACTTTAACGTATTTTTCTCCGGTGGCAAAATCATGCAACAAATCGTCAATTGCGGTGGATAAATCCACTCTTTGCTCCAGCAAAACGTTCAATTTTTCCTGACATTTTGCCCTGTGTTCTTCGGAAGCCGTTTCGCGCGTGGCTTCTTCACGCATATGGTATATTTTTAAGGCCAATATAGACAGCCGGTCAATTGCCCAAGCAGGCGTTTCAGAATTTATTTTAGCGCCTTCTTTTACGGTTACATTTTTAAATTTTTCCAAAAAATAGCTGTCGATATATTCAACCATGTCTGTTCTGTCCTGATTGGAAGCGTCAATTTTTCGTTTCAACACCAAAGCTTCAACCGGATCAATATTGGGCAAACGAATAATATCTTCATAATGCCATTGCACGGTATCAATCCAATTTTTTCTGTACAATAAATGTTCAAAAGACTTGGAATCAAACGGATTTACAAACGGCTGATCCACCTCATCAATAATGTGGTATTTTTTTATTGTTTCATCAAAAAGTTGGTTGTACTGGGCTGCTTTCATATTTGTTTTTCTAAAATGTGTAAATATTCAACTGTTGAAGTTGCTTTATGGTTTCTGTTTTCTGTTTTATCGGCTTTGAAACGCTGATAACTGGTTGTTTTCAAACTATATTTTCCGTAGGTTGACATCACGCTTTTCACTTCGTCTTCCGTCATTAAACCTTCATTGTTGTAACTTAAGAAGATGTATTTAAAGTTAGCATTTTTTATCAATTCCTCGAATGAATTTTTGACTTCACTTTTTTTGCAATAATCAGATCGATAATAGGTTCGCAAACCCGTTTTTCCCTGTGGCACAAACGAATCATATTTTGCAATGGTGTTTAACAAATGATAATTTGACCCGTATTGCCGCTTATTATAAGGCGGGTCCAAATACAAAATATCGCCTTTTATTTCTTTAATCAATGCGTTGCTGTCTGTATTAAAAACTTGGTGTTTGTTGCTGTTCAGCGTAAATAACGCAGGTTTTAAAATCAATTCTTTTTGGGCCGATTTCTTCAGTTGTTTTAAATACGCGCCATAAACCGATGCGGTATTTGCCACTTTATCGGCACTTTCAATTAAGGAAGCCAGTAAAAAAAAGTAGTCATCATCCGAGATTTCTTCGGATTTTTTCCAGATTTCAATTTGCTGCCTGATGGCATCGATTTTTTTTCCGTTTTCTGCAGAAAAATACAAGCGTCCCTCCTTCCCGTTTTCGCTGTAATTGTGAAATATAAATCCTTCCGATTCCTTTAAATTATTTAAGAAACTGAGATGTTCTTCAAACATTAATTCTTGATGGTTTCCTATGTAATTCCGATTCAACACATAGCTGTAAAATTCAACATCGTTGGCGATGACTTGTTTCACTAAAGGCTTAAAAGTGCGTCCGACACTGCCGGTTCCCGCAAACAAATCGCAAAACACCAGGTTCGACAAATCCGTTCCAACAGTTTCTGTAACCGCATTTTTTATAAAAGAAGATAATTTATGTTTAGAACCTATATAATTCACTGTTTTGATTTACGCCCTTCGACTGCGCTCAGGATGACGATTTTTGATTTACGATTTTAACTTTTAACTTTTAACTTTTTTAAATTCCCCCTTCGGGGGTTAGGGGGCCTTTATTGCCCAAATAATATCGGCATAAACGGTGGTGTTTTCAAAAGTAAAGCTGTGAAGCTTTGACCGGTCAAAATTAAGCAAATAAGCTGAGATTATTTCTTTGAGCCAGCCAATTTCCGATTTTAATTTCCAATGTCCGTCTTCTTCCTGATAATTTACCAAAACAATAAAAAGCCTGTTTTTGTGATGTTTACGTTGTTGCTGGCTCTGGTTTTCATACAGCCATGCAATCAATTCGCTTTTATGCAAAATTCCGTAAGGAACCGATTTCCCAAACCCTTTTGGGAAAACAGTGGTTTTATGGTCAAAAGGAATGTTTTGGATATAAAAATCGGTGAATTTGTTATAAGAATCTAAATGCGGTTTGACGTTTTCATGTTCGCAAAAAATGCTTTCAACAGCTTTTGCCGACCAAAAATTAAACCATCGGTTTAAGGCGTAATTCTTTAAGTCATTGTATTTTGGGTTGTCTTTAAAGTAGATTTCTATCGTTTCCAAAAGAGACTCAAAGGAGGTCGTTTTGTAGATAAAATTGGTCTGTTTGTCAAATTCATCGTCCTGCTTTCTGCCCCAAAAATAGTCGAGTTTTGTTCTTTTTTTAAGTGCTGCTTCCAGCAAAAGATAATTCATAGCTTGTGATTATAAGAAAAGTTTTCTGCGCTTGCACCTGCCACTGGCAGGCAATTTCGCAACGTAATTACAAAAACTTACGCTCAATTAAGTTGATTAACCGTTGCTCAAACTCTTCTTTATTGCTCCAATCGTAATCAGGTTTTACAAATTCGTAAATGAAATTTTTGGCTTCCTCTTCCGTTTTAAAAGAATTTAACTGAGAGACAACCCTGTTAAAATCCTGCTGGCTTCCGTCGAATAGTTGATTCACAAAAGCGATACGGTCATTCAGGCCAACCTGTATGTTATTTTTAAACAAAGCGTCGTTTAATGAACGCGGTTTAATCTCTTGTTTTTCTGCAATTTCTTCTTTAATAATGGGATTTTCTTTGGTTGCCCTTTCAAATAAATTGGTTGCAATATCAGATGAAATGGCATCTTTAAACTCATCTTCCAAGGAGATTTGAAGCGCGTAACTTTTTTTCGCCGTCTCTTTTACGATGGTATCGCCTTCATTAAACAATTCTTCTATTTTTGCTTCCAAAAACGCCTCTTTTTTTTCAGCTTCTTCAGGAATTTCAACAGCCATTTTGCTTTCAAACTCCACATCATCAACAACCATTTTACTTTCAAAAACTTCCTCTTCAACGTATTCCTGCTGCTTCGTGCTTATAGTTTCTTCTTCCGTATCGGAAAGGTTTGGTGATTTTTCAACATAATCTTCCACAAATCGCAACACCGTGAGTTTTTCGTAAATATCTCGTGCTTTTTTATGCAATGCATTTACATCATCCTTGTTTTTCATTTGCAAAATGCTGTTTGCCAGACTTACCAATTCGGCTTCTAATTTTTTGTGCATAAGTTGACGTGTTAAATGAGTGTTGCTGATTAATTTTTAATAAATTTGTATCATATCAAAATCGTAAATTACGAAATGATTTTACAAAAACGAATGTAAAAAAATTTAACAAGATTTTCATTGCATTTATTTTAAAAAAATACAATAACCTTTCAAGCGTGAAATTACAAAATGTTTCTTGAAAATACAGTAAATCATAACGAACAATTTGGCTGGATTGAAGTAATTTGCGGCTCTATGTTTTCCGGTAAAACCGAAGAACTGATCCGCAGACTGAAAAGAGCCCAATTTGCAAAACAAAAAGTGGAGATTTTTAAACCTGCCATTGATGTGCGTTATGACGTGGAAAAAGTAGTTTCGCACGATGCCAATGAAATTAGGTCCACGCCTGTTCCTTCATCGGCAAATATCAGACTTTTAGCCAGTGATGTTGACGTTGTCGGGATTGATGAAGCCCAGTTTTTTGATGAGGAAATTGTGGCCGTTTGCAACGATTTGGCAAACCGTGGCGTTCGAGTGATCGTTGCGGGTTTGGATATGGATTTTAAAGGCAATCCGTTTGGCCCGATGCCGGCGCTTATGGCAACTGCGGAATATGTGACCAAAGTTCATGCAGTTTGCACAAGAACAGGAAATTTGGCACATTACAGTCATAGAACCGCCGCCGGCGACGAACTTGTTTTGCTGGGCGAAACCCAAGAATATGAGCCGTTAAGCCGTTCCGCCTACTTTAAAGCTATGACGGAAGCAAAAATAAAAAAAGCCGAAGAAAAAAATGGGAAATAGTCACGTTACGGTGCTTGAGATAGATTTAAACGCCATTGATCACAATTTAAGTTATTTTAAATCAAAACTACATCCCGAAACAAAAGTTTTGGCCGTGGTTAAAGCTTTTGGTTACGGCAGCAGTTCGGTTGAAGTTGCCAAGTTTCTGGAACCAAAAGTTGCCTATTTTGCCGTGGCTTATTTGGACGAAGGCGCCGCGTTAAGAGAATCCGGAATTAAAACGCCTATTTTGGTGCTGCATCCGCAAAAAATCAATCTGGAGCAAATTATAAAATTCAATCTGGAGCCAAACGTTTATTCCATCACTTTATTAAAAGCAGTTATTGAATCAGCAAGAAATTTAAAAGTTCAAAATTATCCCATTCATATAAAATTCAACACGGGTTTAAACCGATTGGGTTTCACAAAAAAAGACATTCCCGAAATTCTGGAAATGGTTAAAAATCAACAGGAAATCAGGGTTGCTTCTGTTTTTTCGCATATTGCCGCCAGTGAAGATTTAAACGAACAGGAATTTACGTTACAGCAAATCAACACTTTTAAAGAAATTTCAACCCAACTTATTCCGCAATTGCCAACAAAACCTTTTCGGCATATGTTAAACACTTCGGGCATTATCAATTATGCTGAAGAAGCGCAATTTGAGTTGGTGCGTTTGGGAATCGGTTTATACGGATTTGCAAATGACGAAGCCGAAACCGCAAAATTGCAAAATGTAATTACTTTAAAATCGGTTATTTCCCAAATTCAAACCGTTGAAAATGGGGAAACCGTTGGCTATAACCGTGCTTTTAAAGCGACAGAAACCGTTAAAACCGCCACCATCCCTATTGGCCACGCCGACGGAATTTCGCGACAATTAGGCAATGGCGTTGGCTATGTTTACATCAATAACAAAAAAGCGCCCATTGTTGGCAATGTTTGTATGGATATGATGATGGTGAATGTCACAAACATCGAATGCCAAGAAGGCGATGAAGTCCTTATTTTCAAAGATCAAATTCATATAGAAGATTTGGCAAAGCGCACAAATACCATTCCTTACGAATTGCTTACCGCCATCTCGCAGCGCATAAAAAGAGTGGTTAAATAGCCTTTTCAACACAATAAATATCGTATTTTTCCTTATAATTTGGGCCTGCCTGCCTTTTTGGTGGGCATTCCCCTTCGGGTCGGGTTTTTCGCTGCAATCTTTTTTTCGGCGAAAAACCTCAAAAAAGGATTTCCACTGCAACCCCTAATGCAAATTAATTTACAATCTCCGATTTTTGATTTACGATTTTAAAATACTGACAAATTTTTTGCGCACTTCGCGTATTTTCTTTGCGGTCTTTGCGGTTAAATGAATTTCAATTGAATTAATTTTTTTATTATATTAGCTACACTAATCATTAACTAAAAATGCTAATAAAATGGGAATGTTAAAAGAATTCAAGGAATTTGCAATGAAGGGAAACCTTGTTGACATTGCAGTAGGTTTTGTAATGGGTGCCGCTTTCAACAAAATTGTGTCATCATTTACCGGCGGTATTGTTTCACCTTTGGTAGGTTTAATTTTTCAATCAGACTTTAAAGGCCTGAAATGGGTTATTAATGAAGGCGTTGCCAATGAAACCGGAGAAGTAGTTGGTGAAGTTGCCGTGCTTTACGGAGACTTTTTAACAAACCTTGTCGATTTTATCATTGTTGCGGCTGTCATGTTTATGATGATTAAAGCAATTAACCGTATGAAAAAGAAAGAAGTTCCTGCGCCTGAAGCGCCAAAAGGTCCGTCTCAAGAAGAATTATTGATTCAAATTAGAGATTTATTGGCAAAAAAATAAAAAACTTAGCTTTTTATAAATTAATAGAGATTGTTTAAAAGCCCTCATTTTTTAACCGCAAGGGACGCAAAGCTTTTCGCAAGGAACGCAAAGTAATGCTTCAATAAGTTAACACTTTGCGAACTTTGCTGTTAAACCAACTTTTTAGATAATCCCTTTTTTTTACTTACTTTTTTGTTTCGTAAACTTCGGCTATTGTTGGTGAATTCTCAGCTTTATTAACAAGAATCAGTTCATCGCCAACGCTAACATTTCCTGTTTGAAGCACTTTAAAATAAATGCCGCTTTTGGTTGAATTCCAAAATTGTTTTAAAATTTTCTGGGTTCCAAATCGAATTCCCAATTTATAACAAGGCTCTCTCGGCTTGGTCACTTCCAACAAAACTTCTCCCAATTTATAAGTATTTCCAACAAATATTTCGGATTCTTCTAAATCTGAAATGGTTAAATTCTCGCCAAACATCCCATAATTCCAGTCTAAATTCGGATATAATCCCTTCCAATATTCATAATGATTTTGGGAATACCCATAAACCGCTTTCTCAATTCCGCCGTGATATTTTCTGTCGATGACCGCATCGTTTTCAACATCCTCCGTTCCCAAAAAAATTGGTTGATTTACAGGATACTTAAAAATACCGGTTTCCACAATTTTTCCTTTGTAATTCAGTACTTTTCGCTCGCCAAGATTTACAGAAATTACTTTCATTTTTCTTCAAATTTTAAAAGTTCGTCCGCAATTTTTCGGTCGTTGGACAAGCGAGGCACTTTATTTTGTCCGCCCAATTTACCAATCGACTTCATATATTTATTAAATCCGCCTTTTTCAATCAAAGTAATTTTTAAAGGCCTCAATATTTTTCCGTTGATTAAATCAAAATAATAACTGTTTTGCTGTTGCAAAGCAGCATCAATTTTAATCGCAAAATCGTCTAAATCTTCTGGCTTGCTGTCAAATTCAATAAACCATTCGTGATAAGGCAATCCGTTTTCTGGCGTAATTTGCGGAGCGACCGTAAATTCATTGATGGCAATAGTTGTTCCTGCGGTTTGGCTATTTATGGCATTTTCCACTTCACTGCCAATCACGTGTTCGCCAAATGCAGAAATAAAATGTTTGATTCTTCCCGTAACTTTAATTCTTGGCGGATTTATGGAAACAAACTCAACAGTGTCGCCAATATCGTAACCCCAAAGTCCGGCATTGGTGTTTAAAATAAGTACATAATTGACACCAATTTTAACATCAGCCAAAGAAATTCGGGTAGGATTTTCATGAAAAAATTCTTCGGAAGGAATAAATTCATAAAACATTCCGTTATCAACCAGCAACAACATTCCTTTTTCATTTTGGGAATCCTGATAGGCGAAAAATCCTTCGGAAGCCGGAAACAACTCAATCGTATCCACTTTTCTTCCGATTAAATCTTCAAACTTGTTGCGATATGGCTCAAAATTTACGCCGCCATATACAAACAGGTTGAAATTTGGGAAAATATCGCCCACTTTTTTTCCGGTGCGTTCCACCAGTTTTTCAAAATACATTTGCACCCAGGAAGGAATTCCGCTAATCAATGTCATATTTTCATTGATGGTTTCATCAACAATCGCTTCAATTTTGGTTTCCCAGTCTTCTATGCAATTGGTTTCCCAACTCGGCAATCGGTTTTTGGTTAAATATTTAGGAACATAATGTGCGGCAATACCCGAAAGCCGTCCTGTTTTGATGCCATTTTTTTCATCCAATTCCGGACTTCCCTGCAAAAAAATCATTTTTCCGTTGACAAAATCGGCTTTTTTGGTTTCGGCAATATACAGCAACAAGGCATTTCGCGCCGCGCTGATGTGCATGGGCATCGATTCTTTGGTGAGCGGAATGTATTTTACGCCCGAGGTGGTGCCAGAAGTTTTTGCGAAATAAATTGGTTTTCCTTTCCACAAAACATCCGATTCACCTGCAATAACCTTTTCAATATAAGGTTTCAACGCCTCATAATCCCGAATGGGAACTTGCTTTTTAAAATCTTCGTAAGACTTAATTTCACTAAAATTATGGTCTTTGCCAAAAGTGGTGTTTTGCGCCTGGGCAATTAAGTTTTTAAAAACATTTTGCTGCACTTTTACCGCATTTTTGCTTTGTTTATATATTCTTGCTGCAATGCGTTTTGCAAATGGTTTTGCTAAAATTGATTTTATGTTCATACTATTCAAAATCGATATAATTAACCGGATTCACCGGATATCCTTCATTCCATAATTCAAAATGCAGGTGCGGTCCAGTGCTAAATTCACCTGTATCTCCTGCCGAAGCAATCACTTCCCCCGATTTCACCAAATCTCCTTGCTCCTTGTGCAAAGAAGTATTGTGCTTGTAAATGGAAATAAATCCGGCGCTGTGCTCAACAATAATCACATGGCCGGTTTCAGCGGTCCATTCGGCAAAAATTACCGTTCCGTCGGCTACAGATTTTACCGGAGTTCCCTTTTCAACAGCAATATCAATGGCAAAATGTTTATTTTTAAGACTGTATCCATCGGTCACAATTCCTTTAACTGGCGAAAAAAAGACAACATCGGCACTTTTTATTGCTTCCCTAAAAACACTAAATCTGTCGGTACTTTCAACATCCAGCCTAAATTCCAAATCAATGTCTGAAGGACTAAAATTCATAGAATCTTTATCAAATTTCATGGCATTTAAGACCGAATCCTTGTCGAACTGAACTTCCGTAATTTTGCCTGTTAATAACTCCTTTACTTTTTGAATGTAGAGATTGTTCATTTCCAATACCTGATTCAAGGAATCTGCTTTATACACCAACTGCGTGGCCTCTCTTTTTAATTTGGTGGAAGAATATCCCGGAATGTATTCTCTTAAAGAAGTAAATGAAATTAAAAAAATGGTGCCAACAATTAACAGAACAGAAAATAAAGTTCCAAAAACAAACACATTCATTATTGTTAATTTAAATGATAATTTTTCTTCAAAAGTATCCTCATTTAAAATAACCAAACGGTATTTATTAATTAATTTCTGTTTGAATCTGACCCTTTTTCTAAGTTTTTTTGCCATAATGCTGCTTCAAAAAATATAAAAGCGAATTTTATATAATTAATATTAAACTACTTATTTAGAAGTGTTAAAACTTTTATAAAGTTATGATTTATAAAAGTTCATTTCATCAATATATTTCCAAACATTAAATGGCAGCATGGTGCTGATGTCTTTTTTGTCTTTAATCGCATTTCTGATAAATGTAGATGAAATTTGAACGATTGGTGCATTTACACGATGAATTTTAGGATGATTTAAAAATTCGGGCGCAACTTTTTCTTCAGAAATTCTTGGATAAACGTACAACTCGTAATTTTTTAGGATGGTTTCGAAATTTTTCCATTTCTGAAATCCTTTCAAATTATCTTCGCCCAACAGCAAACAAAATTGATGATTCGGGAATTTCTCTTCAATATGAACAAGCGTGTTTATGGTGTAATTTGGCTGCGGAAGATTAAATTCAACATCAGATGTTTTTAATTTCGGATAATTTTCAACGGCAATATTTGCGATGGCCAACCGGTGATGGTTGCTTAACAGCGTTTCTTTTAGTTTAAACGGACTTCTTGGCGTTACCACAAACCAAACTTCCTCCAAATCAGAAAATTCAACCATATAATTGGCAATAATCATATGCCCGATATGAATTGGGTTAAAAGTGCCAAAAAATAATCCGATTTTCATTTAAGTTTGAAGTTATAAATTTCTTTTTGTACCCATATCAAACTCCCTTTCCTTCGGAAAGGGCTGGGGATAGGATAATAAATCGCACATCTACTCCAAAAACTTTTTCACCAAATTATAGGCTTCATCTTGCGCTTTTTCCAAATTGTCATTCACCAAAATAATATCGAAATCTTTGGCGAATTTTAGCTCTTTTTCAGCTTTTGCCACACGTTCTTTAATTTTTTCTTCACAATCTGTGTTCCGGTGTCTAAGGCGGCGCTCCATTTCATCAATTGACGGACTTTGCACAAAAATAGCCAGTGTTTGCTCAGGAAATTTATGTTTAATGCTTAGCCCTCCAACCACATCAATGTCAAAAATTACATTTTTTCCCGATGCCCAAATACGTTCAACTTCCTTTTTTAATGTGCCGTAATAATTATTTTCGTAAACCTCTTCCCATTCAATAAAATCGCCTTTTTCCACATGTTTTTGGAATTCTTTTAAGGACAGAAAATAATAGTCTTTTCCCTCTATTTCCTTTCCTCTTTTTTCACGTGACGTTGCCGAAATGGAGAAATCTAAATTTAATTCAGATTTTCTTAATAAATGGTGTACAATAGTCGTTTTACCAGAGCCTGAAGGTGCCGAAAAAACAATGAGTTTTCCCTCTTTTTTCACTGCTTTAAAATTTATAAATGGTTGATGTTCCCTTTTTATTACAATACATTTAAGTTTTGCTCTTTAATTTTTTCAAGCTCATCTTTCATTTGAACAACCAATTTTTGCATATTGGCCAAATTAGATTTTGAACCGATGGTATTAATTTCCCTGCCAATTTCCTGGGTAATAAACGCCAATTTTTTGCCGTTTGAAACATCTTCATTCAGCTCTTTGATAAAATATTCCAAATGATTTTTTAAACGCACTTTTTCTTCGGTAATGTCGAGTTTTTCAATGTAGTAAATAAGTTCCTGCTCAAACCTGCTCTCGTCAATTTTTGTTTCCAGTTCGGCAATTGATTTTCTAAGTTTGTCCTTAACCTGTTCAATGCGCAACGGATCCATTTCCACAACTCTTTCCAGCAATATTTCAATAATGGAAATTCGCAACACAAAATCGGCATGCAGCGCTTTTCCCTCGTCAATACGGTATTCATTTATTTTTTCAATGGTTTCAAGTATGCCATTCTCAATTTGATTCCATTCCTGCTCATCCAATTCTTCTCTTTGCGATTTAAAAGCATCGGGAAGGCGAATGGCCATTTTCAGCAATTCAATTTCATCAGAATCCACAATACCTCTCAATTGGGTCATATACTCTTTCACCATTTTTTCATTTATTTTCGAAGAAAATTCCCCTCCATTTTCTTCAATATAAATGGAGAAATCTATTTTTCCCCTAACCAGTTCTGTAGCCAGTTGTTTGCGAATATCCAGCTCCTTTTCTCTGTAGTAGCCAGGAACGCGAACATTTAAATCTAAGTTTTTGCTGTTTAACGATTTCAATTCAATCGTAATTTTTTTTGTAGGAAGCTGCAGTACGGTTTTACCGTAACCGGTCATTGAATGTATCATTTAATCTTAAAATTTAAACAAATTTACGCATTTTATGGTTTGTAATATTAATTTTTAATACTAATTGGCAGGTATTTTTTGTACTAAAACTATTGTGTACTTTTGTTTGCAATAACCAACAATTCAAATTTATTTTGACAAAAACACAGCATTTATTAGTTATCCGGCTTTCGGCTATGGGCGATGTTGCCATGGCAGTTCCTGTTTTAATGGCTTTGGAAAAACAATATCCAAGCGTAAAAATTACAGTGCTTTCAAAACCATTTTTGAAACCGTTGTTTGACGGACTGAATAATGTGGCTTTTTATGCTGCAGAAGTTGACCGAAAACACAAAGGTTTTTTCGGAATTTATAAACTTTTCAAGGAATTAAAATCGTTAAATATAGATGCCGTAGCCGATTTGCACAACGTTTTGCGTTCCAAAATTTTAAGAACTTTTTTTAAACTTGCATCGGCTAAAGTGGCTTTTGTCGATAAAGGCCGAAGTGAAAAGCGTGCATTGACACAATCTAAAAATAAGGTTTTTAAACAACTGAAATCTACCCACGAAAGATATGCCGATGTTTTTAGAAATTTGGGATTTAATTTGGACCTTTCAGCTCCTGAATTTCTGCCGAAAAAAGAACTAAGTGAAGAAATTCTTGAAATTACTGGTGTAAAAAGCACAAAATGGATTGGCATTGCGCCTTTTGCAACTTACAATTCTAAAATGTATCCATTGGATTTAATGGAGGAAGTTATTGCCGAATTGTCCCAAAAACAAATAAAAATAATCCTTTTTGGCGGCGGCAAAAAAGAAATTGAATTGTTGGAAAACCTGGCGAAAAAGTTTCCAAATACCCTAAATGTTGCCGGAAAACTTAAATTAAACCAAGAGCTGACGCTTATTTCAAATTTAGAACTTATGGTAAGCATGGATTCTGGAAACGCGCATTTTGCGGCGATGCTTGGAATAAATACCATCACCATTTGGGGAATTACACATCCTTTTGCCGGCTTCGCTCCTTTTAACCAGCCTTTGGAAAATGCCATTTTACCCGATTTGAAGAAATACCCCAACATTCCCTGTTCCATTTATGGCAATAAAGTTTGCGAGGGCTATGAAAATGTTATGCGAAGCATTTCGCCAAAAACCATCATCAAAAAAGTTTTGGATACTTTAAATTAATGGCTAATTCACGCCATTTTCATTTTCTAAAATTTACCTGCAAACTTGCCTATTTTATCATTATTATAGCTTATTTTTGTGACAAATAAGCTCTTATGATTGTCAACGTTTTAGATCAAAAAAATTCAATATTAAATAAATTTATCTCTGAAATTAGAGATGCCGAAATTCAAAAAGACAGTATGCGATTTCGACGAAATATTGAAAGAATTGGTGAAATTATTGCTTATGAAATAAGTCAAACGTTAGATTTTCAAAACAAAATTGTCTCAACGCCTTTAGGCACTAAAATTGTGTCCGTTCCGCAAAAAGACATTGTGGTCTGTTCAATTTTAAGGGCTGGTTTGCCTTTGCACAGCGGACTTTTAAACTTTTTTGACGATGCGGAAAATGCATTCATTTCTGCCTATAGAAAACACATTACCGAAACCGAATTTGAAATTAAAGTGGAATATTTTGCTTCCCCAAATTTAGACGGAAAAACGTTAATTTTAGCCGACCCAATGTTGGCAACCGGACAATCTTTGGCAACCGTTTATGAAGGATTGAAAAAACATGGAACGCCAAAAAAAATTCATTTGGCCTGCGTGATTGGCGCAAAAGAAGGCATTGAATACATTAAAAATCATTTTCCGCCAACCACCAAATTATGGATTGCCACAGTTGATGAACATTTAAACGAAAAAGGTTACATTGTTCCCGGTTTGGGCGATGCAGGAGATTTGTCTTTTGGGATTAAGCTATAAAAAATAGACAAAAACCGAAATCAGCAAAAAAACATATAAAATCAAATTTCTAAAAATTTTAGATTTGGTGAGCTGCACTAAATTTGAAATGATCACTGCGGAAGGAAAAATAAGAAAAAATAATTCCGAACCATTTTTAGTTGGCGCCAAAAGAACGATTACCGCCGAAATTAACAAATGATTGATCAATATATCCCAAGAAAATTTAAAATTATTTCTTACAGAAACAACTTTGGGCGTTACCTTCACAAGACTCCACAACAAAACCATCGACAAAAATATCACTGGAATTACTAGTTTTAATGAAGCATAAGAACTAAAATCCAAGTTAATTCCATAATTAAACTTATTGTAAAAAAAAGCGGCATCTTCAAAATAAAGGCAATACGTAAAATAAATCAGCATAGGCGCCACAAAACCAACAATAGGAATAAATAAATTTTTAATGGTGAGCTTTTGATGTATAATCATGGCAACGTACACCAATAACAAATAAAAAATACTCCACGAATAAATTATTGTAGCAATGCCGATCCAAAAACAGGCATCAAAAAGCTTCAATTTGGTGTCGAGCCCAGATCTTAAACTGTAAATTTTCCTAAAACCAAAAATCAAGGCCATATTTGCCAAAACAATGGAATAGGAGAACATTGCTTCAGGAAAAGTTCCCAACAAAAAAACAATTAAAAGTAATGCGTATAAATTGTCTTTTGTTAGCTTGTTTTTTCTAACAATAAAATTTACAATCAGCAGAAATAAGCCAAGCCAAATGAAAAAACCAATTCTTTTAATCAAAAATTGGATGGAAAGTTCAGCAGAATGAAGCAAAAAAGTGGCCGTAAAATAATAGACAAACAGCAGCGCGGCTATAATAAAAATAGTTGCCGGTTTAGTTTTATTGAAAAAATTTGCTATCATTACTATATTTTATACTTTTGCCTGTAAATATAAATAAGTTATGATTGCAAACAATATTTTTAGAGCGATAGGTGAATTTTGTCAAAATGTTTTATTTGCGCCTCACAATAGCATACGTGCTATGGACAATTGGTGGCTACAAAACATCGTTAGCTGGATTTTTGTTGTCATTTTATTTATTGCTTTATTCTACTGGTTAGGACAGTTAAAAAAATACAAAAAAGCAGGAAACGAATAATTTCTTATTTAAATTCATTTAATATTTTTTCCTTTTTTTAACGAAACGCAAATCCTGTGGGAAGCAAAAATAAACTCAAAAGATTTCGTGAAAACGAAACATTTTCCAATGTCATTCAACCAACACGAAAAGAAGTTATTGATGGTTTCTCCCAAAAAGGAAATTGGCACACACTTTTTAACAACAGCAATCCCATTGTGCTTGAATTGGGCTGCGGAAAAGGCGAATACACCATTGCGCTTGCCCGCAAAAATCCGAACATCAATTATATTGGCGTTGACATAAAAGGAGCGCGTTTTTGGCGCGGCGCCAAAATAGCTTTGGAAGAAAATTTAACCAACGTGGCTTTTTTAAGATCCCAAATTGAGCTTATTGACTTGCTTTTTAACCAACACGAAGTTGCCGAAATATGGATCACTTTTCCCGATCCGCAAATTAAATACACGCGAACCAAACACCGACTCACCAATACGGAGTTTTTAAAAAAATACCGTCATATTTTAAAACCTGAAGGCATTGTTCATTTAAAAACAGACAGTGAATTTATGCACGGTTACACGTTGGGTTTGCTTCACGGCGAAGGACATGAAATTATTTACGCACACCACGATATATATAAAAATTACCATGCGCCAGAAGAAGTGACTTCAACCCAGACTTTTTATGAAAGTCAGTATTTGGAAATAGGAAAACCGATAACTTACATAAAATTCAGGCTTCGATATTAAAGCCCCCTAGCCCCCGAAGGGGGAATTAAAAAAATGTTATACGTTATACGTTAAAAAATTAAACAAATAACAAACAACAAATAACTTTTAGAACGGACAGGTCGCGACCTGTCCCTACTTTTAACTTTTTTGATTGATGGAAACTTCCGGTAATTTTTTTGAAAAAGTGTATGAAATTGCAAAACAAATTCCTTTTGGCCGGGTTACCAGCTATGGCGCCATCGCAAAATATCTCGGTACGGCCAAATCGGCACGCATGGTAGGCTGGGCGATGAATGCTTCTCACAATAATGCGGATATTCCTGCACACAGGGTTGTAAACAGAAACGGATTGTTAACCGGAAAATTCCATTTTGACGGCACCAATTTAATGCAACAACTACTTGAAAATGAAGGAATTGTTGTGATAGAAAATCAAATCCAGAACTTCAATCAAGTTTTTTGGGATCCGTTTAAAGAGTTAGTATAATATTAGGATTCTGAATTTTAGATTTTGGATTTTTTTATTCCCAATATGAGTTGGTGGGCTTTTGTAACTTTGTGACTTTGTGAATTCATTTAAATCTGTATCTTTGTTGTTTAGAATGATTTTATATAAACAACATGGCATATACAAAAAAAGACATCTCAAAAGCACTCGAAACCATTACTGCGCCTGGTGAAGGGACAAATTTAATTGAAAGCGGCGCTGTTAAAAATATTGTAACTTTCGACAAAGAAGTTATTGTTGATGTAGCTATCGGAAATCCAACGTTACAGGCCAAAAAGAAAATGGAAGTTGAAATTATGAAGGCAATCCACCAACATGTGGATGTAAAAGCTGATGTAAAAGTAAATGTAACCACTACCGTTTCTGACAAACCAGCTGAAAAAACTGTCCCTAAAGTTCCCGGTATTCAAAACATTATTGCAGTAGCTTCAGGAAAAGGTGGTGTAGGAAAATCGACCATTACCGCCAACATCGCAATTTCATTGCAAAAAATGGGCTTTAAAGTGGGTATTTTAGATGCCGACGTTTATGGTCCTTCCATTCACTTAATGTTTGATGTGGCGCATGCAAAACCATTGTCGATTGAAGTTGACGGCACCTCAAAAATGCAACCTGTTGAAAGCTACGGCGTAAAAATATTGTCGATTGGGTTTTTTGTTGATGCCAACCAAGCTGTTATTTGGCGTGGTGCAATGGCAGGTAAAGCATTAAACCAATTGATTTTTGATGCAAATTGGGGCGAACTTGATTTTTTATTGATTGATTTGCCTCCGGGAACCGGCGATATTCACTTGTCAATTGTACAGGCAGTTCCTGTTACAGGCGCCATCATTGTGAGTACGCCTCAAAATATCGCTTTGGCCGATGCCAAAAAAGGCGTGGCGATGTTTCAACAAGAAAGCATCAATGTTCCTGTTTTGGGCATTGTTGAAAATATGAGTTATTTCACGCCTGCTGAACTTCCAACTAACAAATACTATATTTTTGGGCAAGACGGCGCAAAAAACCTGGCAAAAGACATTGATGTGGCCTTTTTAGGTGAAATACCTTTGGTGCAAAGCATTCGGGAATCGGGCGATGTTGGACATCCGGTGGCACTTCAGGACAACACGCCTTTAGAAATTGCCTTTTCAGAAATTACCAAAAACGCCTTGTCGCAATTGGTGAAAAGAAACAACGATTTGCCGCCTACTGAAATTGTTAGAATTACCACAATGAGCGGTTGCAGCACAAAAAAATAAAAACCATGGAAGCTGAAGAACTTAAAAATATTGTTGAAAATGCTTTGCAGGAAATCAGGCCTTTTTTACAGGCTGATGGCGGAAACATTACATTGGTTGAAATACAGGACAATATTGTGAGTGTTCAGCTTGAAGGCAATTGTTTGGGTTGCTCCGTAAACCAGATGACTTTAAAAAATGGGGTTGAAGCCACCATCAAAAGGCACGCTCCCCAAATTTTACAAGTGATTGAAGTAAACGGAATTGCTTTTTAGCTTATAAAATAATGACATAAAAAAGAGCACCTAAAGTGCTCTTTTTTATTTCATTAAATAGTCAAAAATATTTTTATCTTTGTAAGATATGCAAACAGCTTGGACAGAATTATTGATACTTCTAAAGTTCTTAATCAAGAGAAATCCTGAATGAAAATCTTCATGGTTAAAGTTTCAAACTAAAAATTTTGTAACTTTAATGTTATGATTCCGTCCAAAATGATTAAATTATTGGACATAATTCATAAAATTACTACAAACCCTTTTTTAGGGAATTCATAACTAAAAAAATATACAATTATGCCTAGATATTATTCATTGGGTAAAATTCCGCCAAAACGTCACACCACTTTTGAAAAACCAACAGGCGGATTGTATCAGGAAGAGCTTTTCGGTACCGCGGGTTTTGCAGGAATGTCTTCATTAATCTACCATTTGAATCCGCCCACCGTGGTTACGGAAATCAAAAAAGTGAAAGATGTAACTCCAAAAATTGCCATCGACAAAAATATGAAAGCGCTCAGTTTTAAAGGATTTTCCTTAAAACCAGAGGCCGATTATCTGGAAAGCAGAAAAACTGTATTTGTAAACAGCGATTTGCATATCGGTTTGGCCGCCCCCACAGCATTTTCTTCTTCCTACTTTTATAAAAATGCCGATGCCGATGAAATGCTTTTTGTGCACGTTGGCTCCGGCACCTTAAAAACGATGTATGGAAATATCGCTTTTAAATATGGCGATTATGTGATTATTCCAAGAGGAACTGTTTATCAAATTGACTTTGACACGCAAGAAAACCGATTGCTTTACATTGAATCATTTAGTCCGATCCTAACGCCAAAACGCTATCGAAATAATTTCGGGCAATTGTTGGAAACTTCGCCTTTTTGCGAACGAGATTTCAAATTGCCGAGCAATTTAGAAACCCACGATGAAAAAGGCAACTTCAAAATTTATATTAAAAAACAAGGCATGCTTTGGGAATATAACTACAAAAATCATCCTTTTGATGCTGTTGGCTGGGACGGATTTAATTATCCGTATGCTTTTTCCATCCACGATTTTGAACCAATTACAGGGCGCATTCATATGCCGCCGCCAATTCACCAAACTTGGGAAGCTTCCGGATTTGTGGTTTGTTCTTTCGTGCCAAGAATGTACGATTACCATCCGAAATCAATTCCGGCACCTTACCACCACAGCAATATCGATTCAGAAGAAATATTGTATTATGTAGATGGTGATTTTATGAGCCGGAACAATATTGAAAAAGGACAAATCACCCTGCATCCCGGTGGAATTCCGCACGGACCGCATCCGGGCGCTATCGAGAGAAGTGTCGGGAAAAAATTCACCGAAGAATTGGCTGTGATGATTGATCCTTTTAAACCGATGATGATTACCGAAGAAGCCATGAATTTGCAAGTAGACGATTATTATAAATCTTGGATAACTGAATAAATATTAAAAAATGTCAAATCTAAAAAATACACAAAATTTCAACTACGGACTGGAAAAAATATTTCCTGAAGCGCAAGATTTCTTGCCATTATTGGGAACTGATTATGTGGAAATGTATGTTGGAAACGCCAAACAGGCAGCACATTATTATAAAACCGCATTCGGATTTCAATCGTTGGCTTATGCCGGATTGGAAACAGGTTTAACAGACAGAACAAGTTACGTTTTGGTTCAGGATAAAATAAAATTGGTACTCACCACACCAATGCCAAACAAAAATAACAAGGAAATTTTTGACCACATTCAAAAACATGGTGATGGCGTAAAAGTTGTGGCGCTTTGGGTGGAAGATGCCACAAAAGCTTGGGAAGAAACCACCAAACGGGGCGCAAAATCGTTCATGAAGCCTACCAAAGAAAGCGATGAAAACGGAGAAGTTATTCGTTCCGGAATTCACACTTACGGTGACACCGTTCACATTTTTGTGGAACGAAAAAATTACAACGGCCTGTTTTTGCCAAAGTTTGTGAAATGGAATTCGAGCCATAATCCAGCTGATGTCGGTTTGCGTTATATTGACCATATGGTTGGGAATGTAGGCTGGAACGAAATGAATGTTTGGGCAAAATTTTATAATGAAGTGATGGGATTTGCCAACCTGATTACTTTTGACGACAAAGATATTTCAACAAAATATACGGCGTTAATGAGCAAAGTGATGACCAACGGCAACGGACGCGTTAAATTTCCCATTAATGAACCGGCCGAAGGCACAAAAAAATCACAAATTGAAGAATATTTAGACTTTTACAATGGTTCAGGTGTGCAACATATCGCCGTTGCCACCAACAATATTTTGGAAACCGTAAAAGCATTGACCGAACGCGGCGTTGAATTTTTGCATGTTCCCGGCTCTTATTATGACACCGTATTGGACAGAGTTGGTGAAATTGATGAAGATTTGGCAGCATTAAAAGATCTCGGAATTTTGGTTGACAGGGATGATGAAGGTTATTTATTGCAAATTTTCACCAAACCCGTAACTGACAGACCGACACTTTTTTTTGAAATTATTCAAAGAAAAGGCGCGCAATCGTTTGGAAAAGGAAATTTTAAAGCCTTGTTTGAATCAATAGAAGCTGAACAGGAGCGCAGAGGAACGTTGTAATTTTATTCACATTTAATAAAAGCTTAACGGCATATATGTTAAGCTTTTATTAATTTTGGCGCGATAATTGTATTTTTACAAAAACAATTAGTTAAAAAACAATACATGAAAAACATATTACACATTTTTATTTTTTTAATTGCATTTACTTCCATTGGGCAATCCGTTCAAAAAATGAATGAAAAATCATTTGAAGCTGCATCAAAAACAAAAGATTCCCCGCAAGTGTTTGCTTTTCAAAAAGGAGAGTGGCTAAAGTTTAAAATGAGCTACAGCAATTTTTTAAATGCAGGTTTTTCAACCATGGAAGTACGGGAAACTACAAATAACCAAAAAGCAGCGTTCCATATTCTTGGGAAAGGAACCTCAACAGGAATTGTAAGTTTGTTTTTTAATGTAAAAGACGATTATCAAACCTTTATGTACAAAGAATCTTTGTTGCCGTATCGATTCATCAGAAAAATTGATGAAGGCGGATATACCAAAGATGAAGAAATTTTATTCAATCATGACAAAAATGAAGCTACCGTAAAAAACCACAAACACAATACGGTAAATAAACATCCTATTGGTGATGACATACAGGATTTACTTTCTTCTTTATACTATTTGAGAAATCAAAATTTAACCAATTTGAAAGCTGGTGATAAAATTGAATTAAAAATGTTCCTTGACCAGGAAACCACAAATTTTCAACTTCATTTTTTAGGAAAAGAAGTGGTAAAAACCAAATTTGGCAAAGTTAAAGCCTTAAAATTTAAACCAATGGTCCAGGCAGGACGTGTTTTTAAAGAACAGGAAAGCCTTACTATTTGGATTAGTGATGACGAAAATAAAATTCCGCTACTAATTAAAGCTTCACTTGCTGTGGGCTCTCTGCGAGCAGATTTAGATGAATATAAAGGTTTAGCACACCCTTTTAACATAATTTTTTGAAATTAAATCGTATTTTCGCAATTCATTTGTTCAATCAGATTTAATTGTTAAAATAGCCTATATTGAAAAAATTATTTGCCCTTCTATTTGTTGTTTTAAGTATTTCCTGTAAAGATGAAAAACCAGAAATCATAATTCCTAAACCAAAAATTGTTTTTGAATTTGGTTATAGACTTAACGATTATAAGGTAATACATGACACCATTCGGTCTGGAGAGAATTTTAGTGAAATATTGACCAGACATCATATTGACAACTCAAAAATACATGAGATTGTCACTGTAATAAAAGATTCTTTCAATATTAGAAGTCTTAAAGCCGGAATACCTTATACCATTTTGGCTAAAAACGATTCAACCCAACAAGCACAAGTATTTTTTTATAGACAGTCGAAAATTCTTTACTCAGTTATCGATTTTCAGGACTCTGTTATCACCATATATAATGGAAAAAGGCCTATCAAAACAAAAATTGAAACGGCTTCAGGTGTTATAACAAGCAGTCTTTCACATGCCATCCAAAGTCAAGGCTTAAGTTCCTATTTAACCTATAAAATGGCGGATGAGGTTTTTGCTTGGGCCATCGATTTTTCCAAACTTCAAAAAAATGATAAATTCAAATTAATATACGAGCAGTTTTATATTGAAGACACTATTCCAGTTGGAATTGGGAAAATAAAAGCCGCCTATTTTGAGCATGATGAAAAACCATTTTACGCATTTAATTATGTTGTGGATTCAACCAAGAAAGCTTCAGAGTATTACGATGACAAAGCCAATATTTTACGTCGGCAATTTTTAAAAATGCCTATAAAATTCGGAAGATTGTCTTCAAAATACAATTTAAAAAGACGTATTGCCTATTACGGAAACAAAATTAGGGCGCATAAAGGCACAGATTATGCGGCGCCAATTGGAACTCCAATTGAGGCTACAGCCAACGGCACCGTAACTGAATCTCGTTATGCCGGAGGTAATGGAAACTACGTTAAAATACGTCATAACGGCACTTACAGCACGCAATATTTGCATATGAGCAAACGTGCTGTGAAAGTTGGAGAATATGTAAAACAAGGGGAAGTTATTGGTTATATTGGGATGACGGGAAACACTGCCGGGCCGCATGTGTGTTATCGTTTTTGGAAAAACGGGGTGCAGGTTGACCCTTTAAGACAAAAATTTCCAAATTCTGAACCTATGAAAAAAGCTAAAATACCTGCCTATAAAAAATTTATTGAACCACTTAAAGTTCAGTTAGATTCAATAGCATATCCCGAAAAAAATTCCATTTTTCATCTTTAATGAAGCACTAATTTCTTAAATCAAGACCATGAAGAACATCAACCCAACAGAAACAAAAGCTTGGCAATCGCTAACTTCTCATTATAAAACTTTACAATCAGTTCATTTAAAATCATTGTTTAATAATGATGCTGATCGAAAAAAGAAATTCACCATCAATTTCAACGATTTTGAATTTGACTATTCAAAAAACAGGATTACGGAAGAAACCCTGAAATATTTATTGGAATTGGCCCATGAAGTTGATTTGGAAAGTGCGATAAAAGCTTATTTTTCTGGAGAAAAAATCAATAAAACCGAAAATAGGGCGGTATTGCACACCGCGTTAAGAAATCAATCAAATGAACCTATTTTTCTTGAAGGAAAAAACATTATGATTGACATAAAAGATGCCTTAAATAAAATGGAGTCTTTTACCAATAAAATTGTTTCTGGAAACTGGAAAGGATATACAAACAAATCAATCACAGATGTTGTAAATATTGGGATTGGCGGCTCTGATTTAGGTCCGGATATGGTGGTTGAGTCTTTAAAATATTACAAAAACCATTTAAACGTCCATTTTGTTTCAAATGTTGACGGCGACCATGTTCAGGAAGTGATTAAAACCTTAAATCCGGAAACCACCTTGTTTGTCATTGTTTCTAAAACATTTACCACGCAAGAAACGTTGACCAATTCAACCACCATAAAAAAATGGTTTTTGCAAACTGCTTCAGAAAATGATGTTGCAAAACATTTTGTGGCCGTATCCACAAACTTAACCGCAGCGAATAATTTTGGCATTGACACGGAAAATATTTTCCCTATGTGGGATTGGGTTGGCGGCCGATTTTCATTATGGAGCACCGTTGGTTTAACCATAAGTTTGGCTGTTGGCTTCAATAATTTTAAAGAATTGCTGATTGGCGCTTATGAAATGGACGAACATTTTAAAAACACGCCATTTAAAAACAATGCGCCGGTAGTTTTAAGCTTGATAGGTATTTGGTACACCAATTTTTTTAACGCGGAAACCGAAGTTATTTTGCCTTATACGCAGTATTTAAGCAAATTTGCGCCATACCTGCAACAAGCCATTATGGAGAGTAATGGTAAAAGTATCGACAGAAATGGAAAACGGGTAACTTACCAAACAGGAAATATTATTTGGGGAAGCACGGGCACAAACGCCCAACATGCCTTTATGCAATTATTGCATCAGGGAACCAAATTAATTCCTGCTGATTTTATAGGATTTAAAGAATCCCTTTACGGAAACACCGAGCATCATACCAAATTAATGGCCAATTTTTATGCGCAAACCCAAGCATTGGCCGAAGGAAAAACGAAAGAAGAAGCGCATTTGGATTTAAAAATGCAAGGCAAAATGGACGAAATAGAAACCTTGTTGCCTTATAAAGTTTTTGAAGGAAATAAACCAAGCACCTCTATTTTAATTACCAAACTAACGCCTAAAACATTGGGAAGCCTCATTGCTTTTTATGAACACAAAATATTTATGCAAGGAATTATATGGAACATTTTCAGCTTCGACCAATTCGGCGTTGAACTTGGAAAAGAATTGGCCAATAAATATCTTCAAAAATAATTATTGCCAATAGGCAATGATTGAAATTTTGAGCAAATAATAACGCGATGAAACTATCCTCATTTTTTTGAACAGCGGCTTAAAATATTTCATTTTTAACTTTCAAACAGAAACGGCTGATTTTTAATTAATGATGCCGTTTTTTTGTGAAAAAATCTAAACATATTATTTCCGTCTAACTAAATGTCCTTCAAACTGTAAGAGCTTCAATCTCCTATTTGGTCCATTATTGTTTTTATTCTTTAAGCAACCTATGCCAAAATTTAACATCTGTTAATAAACTGTTAATATATAAATTAATGCAAATCAGTTTTAAAGGTGTTTTTTACTACATTTATTTGTCTTAATTTTTTGTTAAAAATTAACAATTTATTAATGATTCATTTGGTAAAAATGACCATTTTTGCACAAACATTTAACTCAAATTCAAATTAAACAATGAGAAAATTTAAAAATTTGTTAATCGCAGTGCTATTTATTAGTTCAACTGCTATTTTCGCCCAAACCAAGCTTACGGGTAAGGTTGTTGACGAATCAAATCAGCCACTACCTGGCGCTACTTTAATTGTTAAAGGCACTAAAGCAGGTACTACTACAGATTTTGATGGAAATTTTACTTTTGAAACTTCTGTTTCTGGCGGTATTTTACAAGTTTCATTTGTTGGCTATGAAACAACATCGGTAACTTTTAAAGGAAGTGCCAATTTAGGGACAATTGCCTTAAAACCTTCGGCTGAAACTTTGGATGAAATAGTGATTACGGCAACATCGTTTGCTATTGAAAGAAAAACACCTGTAGCTGTTTCCACAATTAAAGCAGATATTATTGAAAACAAACTAGGATCTCAAGAATTTCCGGAAATATTAAAATCTACGCCCGGTGTATATGCAACTAAATCTGGAGGTGGTTTCGGTGATGGAAGATTAAACCTAAGAGGTTTTAACTCTGAAAACGTAGCCGTAATGATTAACGGTGTACCTGTTAATGATATGGAAAACGGAAGAGTTTACTGGAGTAACTGGGCTGGTTTAAGTGATGTTACAAGCGCTATGCAGGTGCAAAGAGGTTTAGGAGCATCAAAAGTAGCAGTGCCTTCTATTGGTGGAACAATTAATATTTTATCAAAAACTACTGATGTAGAAAAAGGCGGTAACATATTTGTTTCTACCGGTAATGATGGTTACCAAAAATATGGAGCTACAGTGTCAACAGGTTTATTAGAAAATGGTTTCGCGGTAACTGCTTCTGCATCCAAAACTAAAGGAGATGGCTATGTTGACGGAACACAATTTGAAGGTTATAATTACTTTTTAAACATTTCCAATCAGTTAAATGCCAACCATAAATTGTCTTTTACCACTTTTGGCGCGCCTCAATGGCATGGACAAAGAGCCAACAGAAGCACGATTGCAACATTTAGAAACGCGGAAAGCGGCAATAAATTTAATCCAGACTGGGGTATTAAAAATGGAGAGATTTTAAGTTTTGAAGATAACTTTTATCATAAATCTCAATCTTCCTTAAATCATTATTGGACAATTAGTGATAAGACCAATTTATCAACTGCGCTTTATGCTTCTTGGGGTACAGGAGGTGGCGGCGGAATTGCCGGTGACTATGGGTTATTTAATGTAAGATTGGGCGGAAGTGACCAACCGGTAGATTTAGATAATATTGTTGATATTAACAGAGAAAATGGTCAATTAGGCGCTATATCTTGGCTAAGAGCCTCCAGAAATGATCATAGCTGGTTTGGTGCATTATCAACTTTCAAAACTGCCTTAAATGATAATTTAGATTTTATCGCTGGAATTGACTTAAGAACCTATACAGGTAAACACTTTACCGAATTAACAGATTTATTGGGTGGTGCATTTGTAATAGACAACAGCGACATCAACAATCCTAATAGAGCGCTAAAAGTTGGTGATAAATATAGCTATAACAATGATGGAAAAGTGGGATGGCAAGGATTGTTTACCCAATTGGAGTATTCTAAAGACAATTTATCTGCCTTCGTTTCTGTTGCCGGTTCCAATACGTCATACCAAAGAATTGATTATTTTTTATATTTAGACAATGATCCTTTACGAAAAACTGATACCTATAATTTTGAAGGATATAGTGTAAAAGGTGGTGCAAATTATAACTTAACTGATACTCAAAACATTTTCGCAAATATTGGGTATTTTGAAAAAGCCCCAGGCTTTCAAGCTGTTTTTCCAAATAATGACAACGTAAGAATTAATGATAAGGCTGAAAATCAAAAAATATTCAGTGCAGAATTAGGCTACGGATTTAGAGGTGAAAAATTTGCTGCAAACTTAAACGTTTACAGAACTGAATGGAATGACAGGACTTTTACCCGATCAATTAGAAATAATAACGTTACCTATTTTGCCAACTTATTAGGAGTTAATGCGCTTCATCAAGGAGTTGAATTTGACTTTAATTACCAACCTTCAGATAAATTAACTGTAATTGGTATGCTTTCTTTAGGTGACTGGAAATGGAATAATAATATTGAAAATGTTCAGGTTTATGATGATGCCCAAAACCCTATTGGAAATCCATACAATTTATTTATTGAAGGTTTAAAAGTTTCTGATGCAGCCCAAACTACTGCGGCATTAGGTTTTGACTATGAATTAATGCCTAAAGCACATTTTACGGTAGATTATAACTACTATGCAGATTTATATGCAGATTATAATCCTGACAGCAGAACTACACCTGGCACACCGCAACCTTGGAAAGTGCCAGATTATGGAACTTTTGATGCAAGTGTGAGATACGGATTCAAAATTGGTGACTTAGACACTACGCTTATAGCAAGAATGAACAATGTTTTTGATACTGAATATGTAGCGGATGCTTTAGATGGACAAACTAACGACGCTGATTCGGCTTTGGTTTGGTTCGGTTTTGGAAGAACATTTAATATCAGTGCAAAAATTAAATTTTAAAAATATATAAAATGAAAAAATTAATTTATTTAATAATGGGATTGGGCTTGCTATTTTCAGCTTGTAACCCAATGGATGATATCTATGACGATATTGATGCGCAAGAAAACCAAATAGTTGGTGATGCAACATACGTACTTACTGATGAGGACTATAGTGATTTAGAATTAACTTATGGAAGTTTCAGCAATCTCGATGACGCAAAATCTAAACTACCTGATTTCTTTGCTGATAAATATCCAGTTTGGGGGAAAGGTTCTTCAATTACAGCAGGCTTTAAACTATATGTTGGCAATGCTTTTAAACTTACAACTTATAATTTAAAACAAGAAGATTATGCTTTAAGCGGAAGTGATTTATTAGGTTTTCAATTTGATGCAACTCCTGAAGATTATTTAACCGATATTGTTACTACTAATGTTAGTAGTCCTAAGGAAGGAGATTATACCTTGGCAAAATATTTCCAATTTACTGGAAGTGCATATAATGTTACACCTACAGTTTCTTTAAAGGAAAATTTTGATTTTGGTTCAACAGCAGGGAATTTAACTGAAATCACTACAGATTGGACAGCACATTCTGGTGCAGGATCTAAATTTGTAGGTTATGCTCCAACAAGTTTGGCAATGACATCTTACCCTAGCACAGCAGTAGGAGGTTCTGCAACAATTTCTGGTGCTGGAGCTGAAGATGTTAATAAAACATTCGCTGCTAAAACTGCTGGAAAAGTATATTTCAGTGCTTTAGTAAATTTAAGTACTGTTGGAACCGGAACTTATTTTTTCCACTTAATGGAAGCTGCTAATACGCTGCCTTACGCTCAATTTAGAGCAAGGGTTGGGGCAAAGGATAATGGCACAGGAAAAATTTTATTTGGTATTGCCACTAGCTCAAGTACTTTAGCTTATGGCACAACATCATTTGATTTAAATACTACGTATCTTTTGGTAGCTTCTTATGATATAGCAACTGGTATGTCTAATCTATATGTATTAACAACAGCTGCTGCTACTGAACCTGTAACACCAGAAGTAACAGATACTGGAATTGCTGGCACAACCGTTGAAGCTATCGGAATCCGTCAGGCTAGTGGTGGTCCAACAGCCACAATAGATGGTGTTCGTGTTGCAAACACTTGGTCATCTATTATGAGTGATGCTACACTACCTGTTGAAGTAATAGGAAATAAAACTGCTAAAGAAAAATTCTTTACCTATGCAGATGGAGTTTGGAAGTCACCATCTGAAAACTTTTATTCTTTAACTGATGCAGATTTTGCTTCTATGGGTCTTACATCTTTTGGAAGTTCAACGCCACCAGAAAATTACTTACCAACATTTTTAGGTATAAAATTTCCATACGCACAAGAAGGTGATCAATTAGATGTAATGTATAATTATTTCTCTAGTTCAAGTGGATCACAAACACGTGGTAATTTATATACTGTAACCGATGGTGTTTGGGTAAGTTATAAATCAACTATTGACACAACTTTGCAATTTGGACATGACGGAACAACATGGGTGCCTGACAATACAATCAAATATGAGTTTGTAAAAGCTGATTACGATTATATCGTTGCCACATTTGCTGGTGATGCCACATTTGCTGGTGCAGTTGCCAACTTATCCAGTTATGGCAATATTAGCACTTTTAACTGGACACCTGCTCAAATTGACGCAGCGATAGGTGCAGTTTTAATGCATAATTTCCCAGGAATGGCAGAAGGTCAAAAATTTGCGGTTACCATCTATGTTTATGACGGTTCATCACATAACAGCACAATCAATTACATCCTTACGGGAGGCAGTTATGTTAGAAATTAACAAGCTTTAATCATTTAAATTATTTAAAACCTCCCAATTGGGAGGTTTTTTAGTTTAATAAATCGCCCTATAAAAACACTGCGCAATTTAAACTTAATGCATAGTGCTTAATCTTTTAAAAACTCGTTGTACGCAAGCCGAAAAAAAATCCTGCTCAAATAGCCAGCCGCACAAATAGCACATTTGTTTTTTTCCAATTCTTTATCCCATGCTTAAAACAAAAGCCCTATTTTAGCATACGCTTTGAATAAAAAAATTGAGAAAACAAAAATGACCATAGAAAAATATCTTGAAAACATAAACCAACGCTACCTTTTAGGAAACGCAACTGAACACACTTTTCGTGGAAGTTTAGAACAACTTATTGAAAGTTTAGTGCCAACAATTAGAGCAACCAACGAACCAAAACGACAATCTTGCGGCGCTCCCGATTACATCCTGACAAAAAAAGACATTCCCGTTGGATTTATTGAGGCGAAAGATATTGGCGACAAAGATTTAGAAGGAAAAAAGAAAACCGGAAACAAAGAACAATTCGACAGATACAAAGCATCATTGAATAATCTGATTTTCACCGACTATTTAGATTTTCATTTATACCACGATGGCGAGTTCGTCACCAAAATTGCAATTGCTGAAATCACCGAAAAAGGAATTAAACCTATTCCCGAGAATTTTGTGGCGTTTGAAAACTTAATCAAAGATTTTTGCACGCATATTAGCCAAACCATTAAAAGTTCCAAAAAATTAGCAGAAATGATGGCGGGCAAAGCCCGACTTCTTTCTGATGTTATTGGGAAAGCGTTGACCAGCGACCAAATTAACCAGGAAAATAGCACACTTAAAGAGCAAATGATTGCTTTTAAGGAAATTTTAATACACGATATTACGCCCAAAGGATTTGCCGATGTTTATGCACAAACCATCGCTTACGGTATGTTTGCAGCGCGTTTGCACGACCCAACTTTAAAAACTTTTAGCCGTCAGGAAGCCGCCGAACTTATTCCAAAATCCAATCCGTTTTTAAGAAAACTGTTCGGTTATATCGCAGGTCCCGATATTGATGACCGCATTAAATGGATTGTAGATAACTTAACCGAAATATTTTTGGCGTGCAACGTTGAAGAAATCTTAAAAAACTACGGTAAGTCCACAAAAATGGAAGACCCAATCATCCATTTTTACGAAACCTTTTTAAGTGAGTACGACCCTAAATTAAGAAAAGCTCGCGGTGTTTGGTACACGCCTGCGCCAGTGGTTAATTTTATTGTGCGTGCCGTAGATGATATTTTAAAAACCGAGTTTGATTTACCGCAAGGTTTGGCAGACACTTCCAAAACCAAAATAAAAGTAAATGTACAAACCAACAAGGGGTTTAAACCCCTTGGCGAACAAGAGGTACACAAAGTACAAATTTTAGATCCTGCAACGGGCACGGGAACGTTTTTGGCCGAAGTAATTAAACACGTACACAAAAAGTTTAAAGGACAAGAAGGCATTTGGAGCAGTTATGTTGAAAATGATTTGCTCCCTCGTTTAAATGGTTTTGAGTTGTTGATGGCAAGTTACGCCATGGCACATTTACAAATCGATTTATTGTTAAAACAAACCGGTTACAAAAATTCCCCTCCAACCGGAGGGGTGTCCGCAGGACGGGGTGGTCAACGAACACGCATTTATTTAACCAACAGTTTAGAAGAATTTCACCCAGATACCGGTACATTATTTGCCAATTGGTTAAGTACCGAAGCCAACGAAGCAAACCATATAAAACGCGATACGCCCGTAATGTGTGTTATTGGAAATCCGCCGTATTCAGTAAGTAGTTCTAATAAATCACCTTGGATTGAAAAATTAACCACTGATTATAAAAAGGATTTGAAAGAAAAAAGTTACAATTCTCTTTCTGATGATTATGTTAAATTTATAAGATATGGTCAGCACTATATTGAAAAAAACGGAAGTGGTGTTTTAGCCTATATTTCCAATAATAGCTTTATTGATGGCATTGTTTTTCGCCAAATGCGTAAAAATTTATTAGGGTGTTTTGATAAAATTTACATTTTGGATTTACACGGAAATACAAAGAAAAAGGAAATTTGTCCTGATGGCTCGGCTGACCAAAATGTGTTTGATATTCAACAAGGTGTTTCGATAAATCTTTTTATAAAAACAGGAGAAAAGAAGAACAATGAATTAGGAAAGGTGTTTCATTATGATTTATATGGAAAACGAGAAATGAAGTATGATTTTCTAAATGATAATAACTTACGAACTTTAAAGTGGAATTCTCTTGAGAATAATGGGCCTAATTACTTTTTCATCAACAAGAGCTATGAGGGAGAATCCTCTTATAAAAAAGGTTTTTCAATTGATGATTTATTTCAGGTTAAAGCAGCTGGAATTAAAACTCACCGCGATGCTATTGTAATAGGTTTTAATACAAACGAATTAAAAAGCCAAATAGAAAACTATCTGCTAACATCAGAAAATTCAAATTATTCATTTACACCATCAAAATTTAAAACAATAATTTATCGTCCATTTGACAGCAGATTTATTTATTATGATACAGATTTAGTTGTTCGACATAGACACACACAAATAAAACATTCATTCTTTAAAAATTACTCCTTAATCTTAGGCAGACAAACTAAAAACAGAGAAATTAATCACTTTTTCATTTCTAATACATTATCAGAAATGAAAACAGCAGAAAGTTCAACAGGTTCTTATCATTTTCAGCTTTACCTCTATCCCGAAACCACCAACCAACAAACCATAAAAACAATGGAGCATGCTCCATTGCAATCTGCCCCCATGCATTTAGAAAGAACACCAAACCTAAATGCTGAAATTGTAAAGCAAATAGCTGATAAATTAGGCTTAACATTTACAAACGAGAAGACCTCTCCAACCCCTCCAAAGGAGGGACTTTCGCAGCCTGGGTACATTACGGCAAATCCTAAAAATTATCCGGTAATAAAAGAGATGCGGGATATTTTAAAAGATGAACCTACGAAGGCTGAAAAAGTAATATGGGAATATTTTAGAAATAAAAAAACAGGTCATAAAATAAGGAGGCAACATATTATTGATAATTTTATTACAGATTTTGTTTGTTTAAGCAGCAACGTAGTCATTGAAATTGATGGAAAAATTCATTTACAACAAAAGGAACAAGATGCGTTAAGAACCGAAAAATTAAATAATCTTGGTTATGAAGTGATTCGTTTTACAAATGAAGAAGTTTTTAAAAATCCAGAACTGGTGATGCTAAAAGTAAAGGAAAAGCTCGACAGCAAAAACAAAATCCTTATTTATGAAGATACTGTTTCCCCTCCTTCGGAGGGGCAAGGGGAGGTCTTTGCTCCTATTGATATTTTAGATTATATCTATGCCGTTTTACATTCGCCAACATACAGAGAGAAATACAAAGAATTTCTAAAAATAGATTTTCCGCGTGTACCCTATCCAAAAGACACAAATACTTTTTGGAAATTGGTAAAACTGGGCGGAGAAATTCGTCAAATACATTTATTGGAAAGTCCAATTGTGGAAGATTACATCACCCAATATCCAATAAATGGCGATAATGTGGTGGGAAAACCACACTTTGTAAATTCCCCTCCATTGGAGGGATGCCCGCAGGGCGGGGTGGTCGGCAAAGTTTATATCAATTACGACAAAACAACCCATTCGGAAAACGGAGAACTTCAATATTTTTCAAATGTGCCATTGGCTGCTTGGGAATTTTATATTGGAGGTTATCAACCTGCCCAAAAATGGCTGAAAGACCGAAAAGGAAGAACTTTAAACTTTGAGGATATTTTACATTATCAAAAAATTATTGTTGCCCTGTCAGAAACCAACAGGCTCATGAAAGAAATTGATAAAATAGACATGGAATAACCTCAAATTTGTATATTCGCATTGCTACAACCCAAAAAATTGAAAAAGAACACCAAGGAACGCACCAAGAACGTGGAGGAATAGGAAAACAACACGGAGGAGCACAACAAGAACGTGCGGGAACGCAACAAGGTCGTGCGGGAATGCACCAAGAACGTGGAGGAATAGGAAAACAACACGGAGGAGCACAACAAGAACGTGGAGGAATGCAACGAGAACACGGAGGAGCACAACAAGAGTTCGCAGGAATTGAAAAAGAACGTGGAGCAACACAACAAGAGCTCGCAGAAACAGAAAAACAACGTTGAGGAATGCACAAACAACCTTAAGGCATTGAAAAAGACCCGTAAGGAGCATAACCAAACAAAGAAATAAGCGGAAATCCATAGGGATAGCGCGTTTAAATTTGAATTATTAATAAATAAAAATTGTATTATGGCAGGAAAAAAACATCTTTCCGAGGCAGAGACCTTGGAACAGTACAGAGTATCATTTGAAAACGTTGGAAATCAATCAGAAATTGCCGCAATAATGGCAGAATTTGGTTTTGATGAAGCATTAATTACCGCAGGGAAAGCATTGTACACAAAAACACGAGATGCTTACGACTTCAATAAAAAAGAAGATGACGAAACTTCAGAAACTTACATCAATTTCACAGTTGCAAAAGAAAATTTAGCAAAAACGTACACACTTCACAGAAAAAAAGCAAAAGTCATCTTTAGAAACGACCCTAATATTCTGAATAAATTGGCACTAACCGGAGGTTTACCAACATCATATATTAAATGGTTGGAAGTTGTAAAGAAATTTTACAGCGTTGCAATTGGAAACACCGAAATTGAAACTAAATTATTAAGATTAAAGGTTACATCGGCAGATTTAACAAATGCAGTTGCAGAAATAGCAGCATTAACATCAGCCAGAACCGAGTATTTAAGGGAAAAAGGAGAAAGCCAAGATTCAACAATGTCAAAAGACAAAGCCTTCAGAGAAATTGACGACTGGATGAGTGAATTTTATGCAGTTGCAAAGATTGCATTAGAAGAGAAACCACAACTTTTAGAATCGTTAGGTAAATTTGTAATAAGTTAGCAAACCTATAAATAAGCACAAAAAACGATGTTATACTTTCTAAGTACAACATCGTTTTATTATTTTTAAAAACTATCTTAATAATCCCTAATCCGTGGTAAAACTCCAAACCTGCCCAATTGTTTGCCCGCCTTTGCCATCTTTCACCACCACTTTCCAGAAATAGGTTGTTGAGGGATTTAGGTTAACATTTAAACTGGTTGATGGATGGTTAGGAGTTGTTGCTGTTAAAGGCAGATTTACAGCTCCAAAATACACATCATACGTTAAGGTGTCACTTGCGTCAACATCGGTTGCGGTCCATTGCAAATTTACGGTGGCTGTTGTTTGTAGCGAATTTAAAGTTGGGCTTACCAATACCGGGGAAAATGGCAGGTGGTTTGTAACACCAACGCCTTCGGTATAAAAACTAAAAGTTGTTGAATAATTGCTTGATGCACTTTTGCTGTCTGTCGCTTTTACCCGCCAATAATAAGCAATTCCCTTTTCCAGCGTAATTGATTTGCTGGCGGTGGTGGAAGTTACATTATGAGCCAATGGAGAAAACTGCGTGTTTTTAGAAACCTCAATTTGATAGGTGATAACACCGCCTTCAGCATCGGTTGAGGCGTTCCACTGAAAATTCAGCACATTGTCTATGCACAATAAATTATTGGTGGGATAGGTCAGTGTTGGAACTGTTGGCGCCGTGTTTACAACCGGTGGAGGTGTTGGCTCGTCTCCGTCGCCGCCACCGCCGCAAGACCATAAACTAAAACTAATTGCTGCGATATATATATAATTTTTCATTGGAATTATTGTTTAATAATTTTTATAATAATTGGTTCGGCTAAATTCACTTTTGCAAAATATACTCCTGTTGGTTTGTTTGCTAAACTTAACTGCACTTTACCGTAAACAACAGGATATTTTTTTGATGAAATCAATTGCGAATTAATGTTGTACAATTCAATCACAACTTCTGTTTGTGAAGTTGGAACCGTGATTTCAAAAGCGCCTTCGGTTGGATTCGGATAAGCAAAAACACTATCAAAAGCATCAATGGTTTTTGAATAGATTCCTTCGCAGGAAACGGCCGTTTTAACTTCCAGGATATCGCCGCTATTTACATCAACAGAAAATATTGGAGCGTTTGTTTCAAATTGTTCTTTTCCGTTTACATAAACAATATAAGGCGCAGTTCCTTTTTCAATTTCTACGGAAGCTTTGCCTGAAGTTACGCTCGATTTTCCTGAAACCGTTGTTCCTGCAGCAACCTGAACGGTGTAACATTGTGTATAGGTTTGTCCTGTAACGCCAATGCACACATTGTAAGTTCCCGGCGCTAAATTTGCAGAGTTATACGTTGTTGCTGTTGTAAAATTATAAGCAACATTGTTAATTTTTAAGCTATAGTTTAAAACTGTTTGCGCCGTAATTTTAATTTGTCCGTTATTTTTTCCCGGGCAGGTTTCACCGAGTGTTTCAACCGTAAAATTGTTGGCAGGCAATGTAAAGCAACCTGCTGCATCAACCAAAGCGCCTGCTGATGTATTTGGACAGAAATCCTTGTCGTTCTTAACGCCATCGTTGTCATCGTCCAATTGGCTTTGAGAACAGCCATTGGTATTTACGGTTTGTCCTGCCGGTGTATTCGCACATAAATCTGCATTATTCATCAAGCCATCGTTGTCATCATCTAACTGACTTGATGAACAACCGTTGGTATTTACAGATTCTCCATTTGGTGTGTTTGGACAAATATCAACGTTGTCTTTCACGCCATCAGCATCAGCATCGGTCTGTGAAGTTGAACATCCGCTTGCATTTACAGTTTCCCCTGATGGTGTATTTGAACAAGCATCAACATTATTCATCACGCCATCATTGTCATCATCTATCTGACTTTGAGAACAACCGTTGGCATTTACAATTTCTCCATTTGGGGTATTTGCACATGAATCGCAAACATCACCAACACCATCGCCATCCGTGTCTAATTGGTCAGCATTTGCAACTGTTGGGCAATTGTCTGCCGCATCTAAAATACCGTCTTCATCAGTATCAAAACTTGGTTGATTTGTGGTAATTTCAAAATTATCAACAGTCCAACGCGTAGGAACTCCGTTTGAATAATATTTAAAAGCAAAATAAACGGTTCCTGTAATAGAGGTGATATCTATATCGGTAAAAGTAAAAACCACTTCAGTTGAAGTTCCATTGGGATGAATAGGAATAGTCAAGTTTGGAACCGGGATCCATTCAAAATCACTAGGATTTCCTGATCCACTATAATCAGCCGAATATACCAATTCCAAAACGCTGGTTCCATAAGCTGCATCGGTATAAAAACTCAATTTTTCACCGGTTTCTGCATCAAAATTAATGGGGTTTTTGGTTATCAGCCAGTCTTTGCTCAAAACATTTTCCTGATGTCCGTTTATGCCATAAGAACCCGAATTATTTTGTCCAAATTGAGGCGTACATAACCAATTTTTGTCACTGGCTTCATTATATACAAAGAATTTTGTATTTGCACAATCCTCAAAAAATTCTTCCAATAAAATTTTTGGCCCAATCAATGTTTTCACATTTAAAGCCGTGCTGACAACCGAATAATTTGATGCCAAATCACGCGCTTTAACTGTTACATTGTAACTTGTATCCGGACTTAAATTGGTAATGGAAACTGTGGTTGTATTTGTTGATTTTAAATAAACGCCATTTAAATAGATCAGATAATCATAAACGCCAGTATCATCAACAGAAGCATTCCAACTTACATCAAAGGATTTGGCCAAAATATTTGATGGCGTTAAATTTGTTGGTGCCGTTGGTGCTTGGGTATCAGTTGAGCCACTGGACCACCATTTATCTTCTGCTTCCAACCCTCCCCAAATTACCGTCGCCAAATAAGGATTGTCGATATATGGGTTTCTGTTCATCTGAATCCCAGAAAGTTTTTCGTTCCTGTTTGCTTCAAATGTAGAAACAGGATCTTCAGCATTCCATTTTAAAAACAACTCAATCATATTGGGATCAACAGTTAAAGTTGTTCCAATACCTACAGCTGTGGGCAAACATTTTGTTTGTGAAATTTGGGTTCCTGTTCCGTGGTAACGCGTGTACATATACATCACAATTCGCGCAATATCACCTTTCCATTCATCTCCGGGATACCAACCGCCGTTGGCAGTTACAATATGTGAATCACCATTTCCATCAGTAAATGGCCTGTTGCTTCTTTGGGTGTTTCTGTCCCTGTCTGCCGGTCTTAAATTATGCACATCGGTTCCTGGTCCAGGTTCAGTAGTGCTTAAATTAGGAATTGCCAATGATTGCGCAAAAACATGTTCTCTGTTCCATACGCCAGAAGCACCGCTTCCTGTATCTTGTAAGCTTTTATTTCTTGTTCTGTCGTTGTCTGAAATTGCGTCAGTATCATTGTACCCGTAAATTAGCAATAAATTTGTGTTGATATCGGGATCTTCATCTGCCAATTTACAAGCATCCCAAATATCTACTGGAGAGCCAGTATAAGGAATTCCGGTATGTGTAGCGGCCAAACGGGTTGATAATTCCAAAAACAAATCGTTCCCCGTTTTTGTTAAATCTAAATCGTTATAATAGGATTGAATTTGTCCATAAAAAGGGACAACAAATAGCAATAGCAATAAATTGATAAGTAGTTTTTTCACAAATTTCAGGGTTTTTCGTTAAATTAATTTTAGGACTACAAATTTATTGTTTTATTAAATAAAAATAGTGTCGTGTATATTATTATTTGGTTATAAAATTCGTGATAATCAAAATATTTCTCTCATTGGATTATTGTTTGATAATTTTCAGGGTTACAGGCTTGTCTAAATTCACTTTTGCAAAATATACTCCTGTTGGTTTGTTTGCTAAACTTAACTGCACTTTTCCGTAAACAACAGGATATTTTTTTGTTGAAATCAATTGCGAATTAATGTTGTACAATTCAATCACAACTTCTGTTTGTGAAGTTGGAACCGTGATTTCAAAAGCGCCTTGGGTTGGATTCGGATAAGCAAAAACACTATCAAAAGCATCAATGGTTTTTGAATAGACACCCTCACAGGAAACGGCTGTTTTTACTTCCAAAATATCGCCGCTTTTTACATCAACAGAAAATATTGGTGCACTTGTTTCAAATTGTTCTAGTCCGTTTACAAAAACCGTAAATGGCGCAGTTCCCTTCTCAATTTCTACGGAAGCCTTGCCTGAAGTTAGGCTCGATTTTCCTGAAACCGTTGTTCCTGCAGCCACCTGAACGGTGTAACATTGCTGATAGGTTTCTCCAATAACCCCAATACAGAAATTATATGTTCCGGGAGCCAAATTTGTTGGGGTTGAAACAGAGGTTACATTTGTAAAATTATAACTTACTCCGTTTATGGTGGTAGTATAATTTAGTGCAGCTGCTGCCGTAATTTTGACTTGCCCATTGTTTTTTCCCGGACAGGTTTCACTTAGTGTTTCAACCGTAAAATTATTTGCGGGCAAGGAGAAACAACCCAAAGCATCAACCAATGAACCCGGAGTTGTGTTTGGACATTGGTCAACATCATTCATAACCCCATCATTGTCATCGTCATTAACAATTACAATCGGAACCCCACAAATTTCAAGACTCCAACTATTGATTGTTCCAATATCCACTGGCCCAGAATCCACAGCTTTTAATGTCCAATTACCGAATGATTCTTCATCATAAAAATTTGACAAGGTTCCTTCCGGCCTAAAGGTGCCTGTAAATGGAGCTGTTCCTGCACTAATTGGGTTTAGGGCGCTATCATCAAAAACCGTATTAATATAACCCGTTCCCTCATCTCCATTATTGGCAGATAACATTACCTGTCTTCCACTCGGACTTATTAAAGTCAGGTCCAAATCGCCCACCCATTCATGTGTGATGTTCACGGTTACATTGACATCTCTTATGATTTTATTGGTGGATATCGCAATGGTTGAAGAAACGCCTGTGGCATTGTCATCCGGAATATTTTTTGGCGTATCCAAAGAGTTGTTGGTGTCACAAACATCATTTTCAGTAACGAATTTAAATGTGGCAGAAAAGGCACTCTCGCCACACTGATTTATTGATTTAACACGCCAAAAATAGCTTGTTTTAGGCTGTAAATTTTGTGGGGAATAAGCGCTTACATTCACATTGGCAGATTCTAAAATGATTCCGAAATTGGAGTTTTCAGAGATTTGAACATCATAACTTGTTGCATTCAAATCGTCATTCCAATTTAAATAAAAGGGTTTCAAAACATCAATCTCATTATTGGCGGGTGAAACCAATGTTGGCGCTAAAACCGTTGCGCTATAAACGCCCAAATTTACAACAGTTGTTTTTGTTACCGAAGCCGATGTTCCCTTTATTGACACATCATAAATTCCAGAAACGGCAATTCCGCTAATGGTAACCTGAACATTGGTGTTGTTGCTTGTTGCCGTGGCCGGATTAAAGGTAACGTTTGAACCAACAGGATTTCCGGTGGCAGAAAAAGTTGTTACTTCATTAAAATTTAAAAAAGTATTGTAGGTAAACGTATAAACCGCGCTGCTTGGAATGCACACATTTTTCGAATAAGCCGCAAAATCCATAATAAATTCAGAAGTTTGGATGGTGATGTTTTTGGCGTTTACCGAATAAAAAATATTCCCCGCACTTTCTACTTTAATCCGTCCGGTTGTTGTTGCACTGTTTGGGACAACAATTTCATGCGACCCGTCATTTGCCACATTTGAAGCTAAAGTTGTTGGAAATGTTAAACCTCCATCCGCAGAGAAAAGAATATTCACAAAAGCACAATTTACCGGCGCCAAATTGCTGTTGGCAATATCCCAAGTAATGGTTTGTGCCGTTCCTGCGTCCCAAATCACATCGGTAGATTGAGAAGTAACTTTAAACGGACCCGCTCCGCCGGCAAAAGTGACCACAGTTTCCTTGCTGGCTGTTTGTCCGCCACCGGCACGACTGTCTCTCACGTTTACGCCAAATTTCATAGTCCTGCCAACAGATGGCAATACTTCGTATGTATCTGACAAATTCCCTGCATTTACAATTGTTTGATTTGGAAAATAACGTCTTGAAGAGTTGCTTGGAGGAAATGACCTAAAAGCCGGACCTTCAGTAGCGGTTGAAACCAATGGATATGCCGTAATTTCTGTATCCAGCTGTTCCCATGTATATGTTAAATTATCACCATTGCTGTCTGTTGCGCTGGCATTTAAAATAAAAGGCGTTGATTTTGGAATGGTGTAATTATTTGGCAGGTCACCTATAATTGGCGCACTGTTTCCTGTGTTGGTTATAGCGGCACAAGTACTGCTGCTTCCTATTGTAATGTTTGCCCACATTTCCCTGATGCTCACCAAATGAAAATAAGGGTCAGCCAGATTTTGCACATTTTGCGGGGCACAAAGTCCTGAATACGACATAATGGTTGACCCGCTTCCCGGCTCTACCGCTGTGCTTAAGTTTCTGTTGTCGCCGGCGCAATTCCCGGCATCTCCGTTAAAAGTGTGGTGGGCACCATATTGATGTCCCATTTCGTGCGTAACGTAATCTATGTCATAAGCATCTCCTATTGGAGCTGGCAAACCTGTGATTCCTCTGGCCTTTTGATTGGTGACACAGGGAGAATTTAGCTGCGCCAATCCGCCACCGCCGGTGCTAAAAGTGTGGCCAATGTCATAATTTGCAGTTCCTATATTAAAATCTATAACCGTTTGACTTTCATCTATTAAAGTATTGGAATCGTTATTTGACAAACCATCAGTAGCTGCATCCAAAAAAATAATTGCCGTGTTATTGGCAACCAGTTGCATTGTAAGCGAAACATCCCTTTCAAAAAGTCCATTCACTCTGGTCATTGTCACCGCTATTGCCGATAAAACTGCTGCTTTTTTTTCGGCTTCTGTAGCCGAAGGACTGATATTTTGTCTGTCCAAATGAAACTGTGAATATTCTGCGGTGGTGGCAACAGCCAGCCTAAAAGTTCTTAATTTTCCGTCATTGGCATTATCTTCTTTAGCCGAAACGGTTGCCGTACTCGATTTTTGGGAAGTGTTTGCCTCATCAAACTTACATTCAAACGGTTCTGTGGATGGCAAATTTTTACTCGAATATACGATGTAGGAATCGTTGGTTTCAGTATATGGATCAATATAAACGGTTCCATCGGCATTTCGCAAAACCATGGCATGCAAACCTTGTGGCGTTACGCTGAATCTTATTACGGAACCCGGATTGTCAATTCCTTTACCGACATAAGACCTGATATTTGGATATTGTTTTTGAAGATTTTCATCCAAAACTGAAGCTTCAAAAATTTGGTATTTTTCTAAATTTCCTTTTTCATTGGGGAAACTTATCACCGTATTCGATTTTTCTAAATTGACTTTTCGTTTTGGCGCATTATTTAACCTGCTTTTGAACAGATTTATATTTAGCTGATAGGTTTCAAACTTATTTGGAATTGATTTTCTGGCTAATTTTTTTGAAGCGCTTTTCTCAAAATCAGTTTTTTTTGTCCACAATTCATCGGAATTTTGGGCTGAAACAGCAAAAAATAGAAGACACAAAGAAAGTGTTAAGAAGAACCGTTTTTTATAATGTTGTTTCATAAATCATTTTGCTGTTGGAAAGTGTCGAAATCACAAATATAGAATGATATTCTTTTGTGCGCAATTTAAATGCCAAATTAATCTCACACATCAATCTCGTTTTAATTAATTAAAGTAATTTTGTAACCCATAAATAACCAAACCTATTTTCAAATTGAAAATTTATACCGATTTATCTAACTACACTTCAAAAAACAAAACTTTTGTGACCATTGGTACATTTGATGGCGTGCATGTTGGACATCAAAAAGTTTTGTCGAACCTTATCAATAGCGCGAAAAAGGACAATGCCACGGCGGTATTGTTAACTTTTTTTCCGCATCCCAGAATGGTTTTGCAGAAAGATACGGGTATCAAATTGATCAATACGATTGATGAACGAATTGTGTTGTTGGAAAAAACGGGCTTAAACACCTTGGTGATTCATGAATTTACAAAAGATTTTGCCGAAAAAACTGCCTTGGATTTTGTGAAAAATGTGTTGGTTGACAACCTGAAAATATCAAAATTAATTATTGGTTACGACCATCGCTTCGGAAAAAACAGGGAAGGAAATTTTGAACAATTAACCGCCTTCGGAAAAACTTTTGGTTTTGAAGTGAGCAAAATTCCCCAGCAGGAAATTGACAACATCACCATCAGTTCCACAAAAATCAGAAAAGCCATTGAACTTGGCAATATTGAAGAAGCAAATCGCAATTTGGGATACTATTTTATGCTGACCGGCGAAGTGGTGGAAGGTAAAAATTTGGGCGAGAAAATTGGTTTCCCAACCGCAAATCTGTCAATAAAAGAAACCTATAAATTATTGCCTAAAACCGGCTCTTACATTGTAAAGTGTGAAATGGAAAATGAAACCGTTTACGGCATGATGAATATCGGATACAACCCAACGGTAAAGGGAAAAACCCAAACCATTGAAATTCATTTTTTTAACTTCAACAAAGATTTATACGGCAAAAAAATTCAAATTGATGTGTTGAAATTTTTACGGGATGAACAAAAATTTGACTCTGTTTCAGCCCTGAAAAATCAATTGATAACAGACAAACAAAAATCATTGGAAATTATAAACGGCACACGTTTTGAGCTTTAAAAACCTTAAATTACACAAATGAAAAATCTATTGCCATTGTTATTTTTAGTTATAGTGTCTTGTAAATCTTCTTTTGTAGTAAATGAAGCCATTTTGGTAGATACTCTAAATTGTCCCGAAAATGGCACTTGCACCATTGAATTGCTGCCCAACAAATCTTTGGAATTTAAAAAGGATGAATTTGGCAATTCTTATCCCGTAATTTCTGAAGGAAATAAAACAATTTTTAAATATGTTTATGCTAAAAATCCGATTCCAAATACCCAAGACAGCAATTATTCTGAAATCGTTTTTGCCGAATTGGATTCAACCATTTCAGCAAAAACCTTGACCAACGAAGCGCTTCAAAACATAAAATTACACTTTGGCCGTTTGTGCTTTTGCAAAGGCCAAACAGGTTATTATCCCATTAAAAATGGCAATTTTAAAATCTCAAAAGTTTCTAAGAAAGCCTTTAAAATAGACTTCAATTTTAAGATTGATGAAGTGCCTCAAATCATTTCAGCTATCAAAGAAACCGTTTCTTTAAAAACAGATGAAAGTAATTAACATCCTTTAACTGCAATTTGTTAAATTTGCCTCTTAATTAAAGGATAAAACCCATGTTACAAGTAGCGTTTATTAGAGAAAACAGGGAAACTGTTTTAAAAGGTTTGACAAAAAGAAATTTTAAAAATGCCGAAGAAATGGTTGATAAAACTATTTTGGCTGATGAAGAAAGAAGGGCAATTCAAACAGAACTGGACGCTATTTTAGCCGAATCCAATAAACTTTCAAAAGATATTGGCGACTTATTTAAATCGGGCGAAACCCAAAAAGCCGCTATTTTAAAGCAAAAAACCATTCAGTTAAAAGATAAATCAAAAGAATTAACCGAGAATCTTCAGCAAAAAGCAACCGAGTTACAGGAATTATTGTACTTAATTCCAAATATTCCCAATGAAATTGTTCCCGCAGGAACTTCCGCAGAAGACAATCTAAACATTTTTCAGGAAGGCGAAATTCCGAAATTGCACGAAGGCGCCATGCCGCATTGGGAATTGGCAAAAAAATACGACATTATTGATTTTGAACTGGGCAATAAAATTACCGGAGCAGGATTTCCCGTTTACAAAGGAAAAGGAGCGAAATTGCAACGCGCATTGATCAATTATTTTTTGGATAAAAATACAGCTGCCGGTTATGATGAAGTTCAGGTGCCGCATTTGGTGAATGAAGCATCGGGCTTTGGAACCGGACAATTGCCCGATAAAGAAGGGCAAATGTATCACGACGCCACAGATAATTTATATTTAATTCCGACCGCGGAAGTTCCCGTCACCAATATTTACCGGGACGTTATTTTAAAAGAAAGCGATTTTCCTATTTGCAACACGGCCTACACGCCTTGTTTCAGAAGAGAAGCCGGTTCTTATGGCGCACACGTTCGCGGGTTAAACAGATTGCATCAATTTGACAAAGTTGAAATCGTGAGAATTGAACATCCGTCAAATTCTTATGCGGCTTTAGAATTAATGGTAAATCATGTGAAAGGAATTTTGCAGGAATTGAAATTGCCTTACAGAATATTGCGTTTGTGTGGCGGAGATATGGGATTTACCTCAGCGTTAACCTATGATTTCGAGGTGTTTTCAACAGCGCAGGATCGTTGGCTGGAAATAAGTTCAGTATCAAATTTCGAAACATTTCAGGCAAACCGACTGAAACTTCGATTTAAAAACAAGGAAGGAAAAACCGAACTGGCGCATACGCTCAACGGAAGTTCGTTGGCGTTGCCACGTGTTTTGGCCGGCTTATTGGAAAATTGCCAAACGCCCGAAGGAATTAAAATTCCCGACGCTTTGGTGCCATATTGCGGATTTGAATTCATTAATTAGCGCAAACAGTGTACATTAATTTTTTGTAATTGTTCATTTCAATCAATGCTTCAAAATAAGCATTCAATTGTCCGTTTTTCATAAAATCCAATGCGCTGTTTCTTTTTGTTTCGTAATTTTCAACCGTTGCTTTCATAATTTGATATTTAATGGTTCTTTCTAAAAAGACTTTTTACGCATAAATTTGTAACAGGGCGACTCAGAAAATTACTTTAATTATTAAAACTTTAACACTTGTTTATTTATCTTTGAAATGTAAAAAGTACTTCATGCGCAACACTTTAATGCTATTTTTCTCTTGTTTTTTCCTGCAAATTTATGCGCAGGAACCGCAATTGGCATCACAGTATTTTAGGAATGGCGAGTATGAAAAAGCGGCTTCCATTTATAAAATTTTGTATGAGAAAAATCCGTTAAACAATAATTATATAAATTCTTTAATCGACTGCTATCAGCAATTGGAAAAATTTGAAGAAATCGATAAAATTGTCGCCAAACAATTAAAAAATTATCCAAATCAGGAATATTTGTACGTTGAAATGGGCTACAATTACCAATTGCAAAACCAACAGGAAAAAGCGATTTCTTATTATGAAAAAGCCATACTCTCCATTGAAAAATCGCCAAATTCGGGCTATTTAATCGGGAAAACTTTTCAGGACAATTACTTGCTGGATTATGCGCTGCTTGCCTACAAAAAAACCATGGCTGTCAATCCGAATGCCGATTACAACTTTCAAATTGCTTCAATTTACAGTGAAAAAGGGGAACTGGAAAATATGTTCAACACCTATTTGGATCTGATTGAAACGAATGAAAATTACGAATCGATTGCTAAAAGTCATATCGGAAAATTTATTACTGAAGATGCCGAAAGTGAACCCAATCTTTTATTGCGGAAACTTCTGCTGATGCGATCGCAAAACAATCCGAATAACAGCTGGAATGAATTGCTGAGCTGGCTTTTTATCCAGCAAAAAGATTACGATAAAGCGCTTATTCAGGAAAAAGCGCTTCATAAAAGGAATGCAGGCAATTTAAGCGGCATGATGGCTCTTGGAAAAATCACTTTTGAAAACAACGATTTTGAAGCCACAAAAAACTGCTTCAGCTATGTGTTGGAAAACGCGACAAATATAGAAACCGAATTGCTTGCCAAACTATATTTGCTTGAAGTGAACATTAAAACAAACGCGCCTGTGGAAACTGTTGAAGCACAATTTCAGCAATTGTTTAAACAGTACGGGAAAAATTTGGCCACATTAAATATCCAAGCCATTTACGCGGAATTTCTGGCCTTCAAAAAAAATGAATCGGAACAAGCAATTTCGGTGTTGAAAGAAGCCCTGAAATTGCCCGTAAATGAATTTCAAAAAGGATATTTAAAAACAAAACTGGCCGATATTTTGGTGTTTACCAACAAATTCAGCAGTGCTTTAATTTATTACACGCAGGTGCAAAACGATTTAAAAAATCACACAATCGGACAAACAGCGCGGTTTAAAATTGCACAAACCTCCTATTTCAAAGGAGATTTTGAATGGGCACAGTCGCAGTTGAGCGTATTGAAAAAATCCACTTCGCAACTCATTGCCAACGATGCCCTTGCTTTGAATTTGCTTATTACGGACAATGCGGTAAAAGACAGTTTAAAAATTGCCCTAAAAAAATATGCTGTTGCCGATTTACTGTCTTTTCAAAACAAAAACAAGGAGGCAATCGACACATTGATCGTGGTTTTGAATCAATACAAAGGCCATCCCATCGAAGACGAGGCGCTTTTTAAACAGGCGCAGTTATTTGAAAAAATAAACCAGTTTGCTGATGCAGAAAACAATTACCTGCAAATTATCAGCCTGAATAAAGATGATATTTTAGCCGATGACGCCCATTATTATTTGGCCGAATTGTATTTCAACAAGTTAAAAAATCCGGAAAAAGCCAAAGAATACTATCAAAAAATTATATTTGACTATCCATCGAGCATTTATGTGGTCGATGCCCGGAAGAAATTCAGAAAATTGCGGGGCGATGAGGTGAATTAGGATTTAGTCTGAAGACGGAAGTCAGAAGACCGAAGACGGGAGACGGAAGATGGAAGTACGATGTGGACTTGAAATCTGAAACAAATAACTAAAAACATATAACCTATAACATTTCAACAAAACTGAAACCTGAAACTTGAAATTTTTAACATATAACTTTTTAACTAAAATATGTACATCTACAACGTTACCACAAATATAGATGAATCCGTTCACGACGAATGGCTGCAATGGATGAAAGAAAATCACATTCCGGCTATGCTTTCAACCGGAAAATTCATCTACGCCAAAATGAGCCAGGTGATTATTGAGGAAGAAATGGGAGGCACCACCTATTCCGTTCAATATACAACAGACAGTTTAGAAACGTTGCAGGGTTATTATAAAGAAGATGCCGACAGATTGCGCAATGAGGCATTGAAGCTTTTTAACGGTAAATTTGTATCGTTCAGAACCGAATTGAAAATAATCAGCGAGCAATTTAGCATGAGCGTAAAAAACTAATTATAATGAGTGTCAGAGCAAAAAAACACCTAGGACAACATTTTCTGAAGGATGAGCAGATTGCGCAAAATATTGCCGACAGCCTAACAGAAAAAGGCTATAAAAACGTGTTGGAAATTGGTCCGGGAATGGGCGTTTTAACCAAGTATATCCTTAAAAAAAACCTGGTTGTGCATGTCATTGAAATCGACACCGAATCGGTGGAATATCTAAAAACCCACTATTTAAACCTGGCCGACAAAATTATTTCAAAAGACTTTTTAAAAATTAACCTTTCCGATTATTTTGGGAAGGAACAAGTGGCGATTATAGGCAATTTTCCCTATAATATTTCCACGCAAATTGTGTTCAAAACACTGGAAAACAGGCATCAAATCCCTGAATTTTCCGGAATGTTCCAAAAAGAAGTTGCCCAACGCATCGCAGAAAAAGAAGGCAGCAAAGTGTATGGAATTTTATCCGTATTAACGCAGGCTTTTTATGATGTGGAATATTTATTTACCGTTCCGCCTACTGTTTTTAATCCGCCGCCAAAAGTGGAATCTGGCGTAATTCGGCTCATCAGAAAAGAAAATTACACCTTGCCCATCAACGAAAAATTGTTCTATACCGTTGTTAAAACCGCTTTTAACCAACGCAGAAAAACCATGCGCAACAGTTTAAAAACGCTCAATTTATCCGATAATTTAAGAGAAGACCCTATCTTTGCCAAACGTCCGGAACAATTATCTGTGCAAGAATTTATAAGTCTGACCGCTAAAATAGAAAATGATGTCGTTTGAAGTAACTACAAGATACATTGATGAAATTCAGCAATTAATTGCTGACGGGAAAGATGAGGCGATTTTAAAGCTTCTGGAAGAAGTGCATTATGCTGATATTGCAGAAATTATTGAAGAATTAACGATTGAAGAAGGCATCTATTTAATAAAATTACTGGATAGCGACGTAACTGCTGATGTAATTACCGAATTGGATGAAGATACCCGTGAAAAAATCTTGGGCGGACTTTCATCCAAAGAAATTGCTGAAGAAATTTCGGAATTGGACACCGATGATGCTGCCGATATTATTTCTGAACTTACCGACCAGCAACAGGAAGAGGTAATCTCCCATATTGAAGATGAAGAGCACGCAAATGACATTCGGGATCTTTTGCGTTACGACGAAAATTCTGCTGGTGGTTTAATGGCAAAAGAGCTGATAAAAGTAAATGAAAATTGGAATGTGCTTACCTGTGTTAAAGAAATGCGCGCCCAGGCTGAGGAAGTTTCACGCGTTCATTCGATTTATGTGGTTGATGACAATGACCTTTTAAAAGGTCGGCTGTCGCTAAAAGATTTATTGACAACCTCAACAAGAACCGCCATTAAAGATGTTTTTATAAAAAAAGTTGATTTTGTGCACGTTGATGACAAAGCCGAAGATGTTGCGCGAATCATGCAAAAATACGATTTGGAAGCCATTCCCGTGGTTGATAAAGTCGGTCGTTTGGTGGGAAGAATTACCATTGACGATATTATTGACGTTATAAAGGACGAAGCCGAAAAAGATTACCAAATGGCTGCAGGGATTTCTCAGGATGTTGAAGCCGATGATACTATTTGGGAATTGACAAGAGCGCGTTTGCCTTGGCTAATTTTAGCGCTTTTTGGCGGATTTGTAAGTGTCTCCATTTTAGGCGGATTTGCAACGGCCATGATAAAATACAAGGAATTGTTCTTTTTCACGCCTTTAATTGCCGCTATGGCAGGAAATGTTGGCGTACAATCATCCGCAATTATCCTGCAAGGTTTGGCAAACGACAGTTTAAGAGGTTCTTGGTGGAAAAGACTTATAAAAGAAATTTCTTTAAGCCTATTAAATGGGCTGGTACTTGCGGGCATCTTAATGTCTGCCGGTATGTTTTTTCTAGGTTTCGACATCAAAGTTGGACTTACGGTTGCCGTATCTTTGGTTTCGGTGATCATTATTGCCTCTATAATTGGAACTTTTGTCCCAATAATTTTAGACAAAAGAGGCATAGATCCCGCTTTGGCCACAGGTCCGTTTATAACAACCAGCAACGATATCTTCGGAATATTAATTTATTTTTGGATCGCTAAAATAATATTGGGATTTTAATTTTTTGGGCATTACACTTCGTGTCAGGCTTTTCGCACTCGCTTTTTAATTGTTTCCAACAATTAAAAGAGCTCAAACAATCGCTTCAATCCTTAATGCAAATGATGTGCAATTTACGATTTTGAAAATGGCGCACTTTGCGTTTTTTCTTTGCGTTCGTTGCGGTTAAGTTTTTGGCTTATTAACCCAAATCAAAAATAACAGATACCACTAAAACCTAAATTTCTTAAATAAATCCCAAAGCACAACGCCCACGCTTACCGATATGTTCAAGGAATGTTTGGTGCCAAATTGCGGAATTTCAATGCAATAATCTGAAGCAGAAACCACTTTTTGCTGAACGCCTTTTACCTCATTTCCAAAAACAATCGCATACTTCTGGTTTGGTTCTATCTCAAAATCTTGAAGCATCGTGCTGTTTTCCGCTTGTTCAATCGACAATATTTTAATTTTTGAAACCTTTAATTTTTCAATCAAAGCAAGCGTGTCTTCCGCGTATTCCCAATCAACAGATTCGGTGGCGCCCAAAGCTGTTTTATGAATGTCCTTATGAGGCGGTTTTGCCGTGATGCCGCACAAATAAATTTTCTCAATTAAAAAAGCGTCGCTTGTCCTAAAAACCGATCCAATATTGTTCAAACTTCGGATATTGTCAAGAATTACAATCAACGAAATTTTCTCAGTTTTCTTAAATGCTTCAACATCCAATCGTTCCAATTCACTGTTTTTTAATTTTCTCATTGTATTTTTTTATTTGTTGAAACGTTGAATCTTTCAATTAAAATGTAACTTCGCAAAACTAACGTAAATTCTTAAAAAATTGGCGCCAAAAATCGAGAAAGTATCTCCCTTAATGAAACAATACAATGCCATCAAGACCAAGTATCCTGATGCCATGTTGTTATTTAGGGTTGGCGATTTTTACGAAACCTTTGGTGAAGACGCCAAAAAAGCTTCCCGCGTTTTGGGAATCGTTTTAACCAAACGCGGCGCAGGCAGCGAATCCGAAACCGCTTTGGCTGGATTTCCGCACCATTCACTGAATACTTATCTTCCAAAATTGGTAAAAGCAGGAATGCGCGTAGCAATTTGCGACCAGCTGGAAGATCCGAAAATGACAAAAACCATCGTAAAACGCGGTGTTACCGAGTTGATAACGCCTGGTGTTTCCTTAAACGACGAGGTTTTACAGTCAAAAACAAATAACTTTTTGGCGGCGGTGCATTTTGGAAAACGATTGCTGGGAATTTCCTTTTTGGATGTTTCCACCGGCGAATTTTTAACTGCACAGGGAAACGTTGAATACATCGACAAACTCCTTCAAAATTTTAGTCCGAGCGAAGTTTTGGTCCAAAAACAGCATAAAGCCAAGTTCAACGAATTTTTTGGCGACCGCTTTTATACGTTTTATTTGGAAGACTGGATTTTTCAGCCTGAATATGCCAACGAAGCATTGACCAATCATTTTAAAGTGAAAACCCTCAAAGGTTTTGGGATTGAAGAATTGGAAGAAGGCATTATCGCTTCGGCCGTGGTGCTGTATTATCTTTCAGAAACACAACACAACAAACTGGAACATATTGGGGTCATCAACCGGATTTCCGAAGAAAATTATGTTTGGATGGATAGGTTTACCATCCGCAATTTAGAGTTGTATCATTCCAATTCACCAAATGCGGTGACTTTATTGGATATAATCGACAAAACCATTTCGCCTATGGGCGGCAGGTTGCTGAAACGCTGGCTGGCGCTTCCCCTAAAAGATTTGAACCGCATCAAAAGACGCCACGATATTGTAAAATATTTTATGGACAACGATGATTTTTTTGAATTGGCCACCTATCAAATCAAGCAAATCAGCGATATTGAACGATTGGTTTCAAAAGTGGCAGTGGGAAAAGTGAATCCGAGAGAAGTTGTGGCACTTAAAAATTCCTTGAACGCCATCATTCCCATAAAAGAAGCGGCAGAAAAAAGCAACAACGAGGCACTAAAAATAATTGGCGAGCAACTGCAAAGCTGCACCACCATTCGCGAAAAAATTACCAAAACATTAAATGAAGAAGCGCCTGTAAACATTTCAAAAGGAAATGCCATTGCAAGCGGCGTTTCTGAGGAACTGGATGAACTGCGCGCCATTTCAACCTTGGGAAAAGGCTATTTGGACAATATGCAGGCGCGTGAAATTGAGCGCACCGGAATTTCATCCCTAAAAATTTCCTTCAACAATGTTTTTGGCTATTATATTGAAGTGCGAAATACGCACAGAGACAAAGTTCCGGAAGACTGGATTCGAAAACAGACTTTGGTTAGCGCCGAGCGTTATATCACCGAAGAATTAAAAGAATACGAAACCAAAATTTTGGGCGCCGAAGAGAAAATTGGAAAATTGGAGAACGAACTTTTTGCGGAATTGATCAGTTCTTTGATGGATTCCATCCAACCCATACAGCTAAACGCCCAATTGATTGGACAGATAGATTGTTTAAGTTCTTTTGCCGAAGTGGCCAAACAAAACAATTATGTGCGTCCGCTTTTGGATGAAAGCACCGATTTGGAAATTAAAAACGGCCGCCATCCGGTGATTGAAAAGCAGTTGCCAATCGGCGAAGAATATATCGCCAACGATGTTGTTTTAAACAGAAATCAGCAACAAATTATCATGATTACCGGTCCGAATATGAGCGGTAAATCGGCCATTTTACGCCAAACTGCCTTAATTGTGTTGTTGGCGCAAATGGGCAGTTACGTGCCTGCACAAAACGCCCGAATTGGGGTCGTCGATAAAATATTCACCCGCGTTGGCGCAAGCGACAATATTTCTATGGGCGAATCAACTTTTATGGTTGAAATGAATGAAACCGCCAGCATTTTGAACAACATTTCCGAAAGAAGTTTGGTGCTGTTGGATGAAATTGGCCGGGGAACAAGCACGTACGACGGAATTTCTATTGCCTGGGCCATTGCTGAATATTTGCATGAGCATCCGTCAAAAGCAAAAACATTGTTCGCCACGCATTACCACGAATTAAACGATATGGCCAATACGTTTGAACGTGTAAAAAACTTCAATGTTTCAGTAAAAGAATTGAAAGACAAAGTAGTTTTCCTGCGGAAATTGGTTCCCGGCGGCAGCGAACACAGTTTCGGTATTTATGTGGCCAAACTGGCCGGAATGCCGTCTTCCGTTATTCACAGAGCCACAAAAATGCTGAAGCAACTGGAAAAAAACCACACCAATTCATCCGTAAAAGAAACCTTAAAAACAGCTTCGGAAAACGATATGCAATTAAGCTTTTTTAAGCTGGACGATCCTTTGCTCGAAAACATTAAGGAAGAAATTCTCTCCACTAATATTGACACACTTACCCCAATTGAAGCCTTGATGAAATTGAATGAAATAAAACGAATGCTCACCAAAAAGTAAATAAATATTAAATTTCATTTCTAAAATGTTAATTATTTTGTTGGGTTTGTGAAGATTTATTCATTGCGTCATTTTTTAACTATCTTTGTGACCTAAAATATTTGAACATGTTTTTATTTATCAGCGGTGGCGAAATATTTGTAATTCTTTTGGTGGTTGTGATGGTTTTTGGTGCAGATAAATTGCCCGAAATTGCCCGTGAACTGGGAAAAGGAATGCGTCAAATTAAAAATGCGACCAATGATATTAAGCGTGAAATTCAAAATAGCGCCGAAAAAAATGACATTGACATTGATATTGCCGCAAAAGTGAGAAATGAGGTAAACAGGGTAAAAGATAATTTTGACGATTTCACGAACCCCTTAAATAAAATTAAAAATGATTTGGAGAAATCTGTAAATCCCTTAAAAGATGCTGATGGAAATTTGGTGAGTTATTTCAGCAAGCCAAAAGATGCCAAAAATACCATAACCGACATCTCAACCGAAATTACTGCAGATTCCTCAACTTCAGCGCCAGAAGTTAATAATGTCGCAAAAGATACTGCAGCACCAATTGAGGAAGCCAAAAATGTTGCTGATAATTCACCAGCGCCTGCAAAAGAAATTAAAGATCCCATAGAAGAACAAAATGGGACCGTTAAAAGAGAAAAATAATTTTCTAAAAACTGACTTATTTCACCCTGCTAATCGACAACCCGTCTCGAATTGGCAATAAAATCGTTTCAATTCTATCGTCATTATTTAACATTTCATTGTATTCAATCAAAGCTTTGGTGTCTTTATCTTTTGGTTCAATTTTTTCAACAATCTTTCCGCTCCACAACACATTGTCTGATAAAATTACGCCGCCTGAATTCATTTTGCCAATAATCATTTTAAAATAAGTAGTGTAGTTTGATTTATCCGCATCAATAAAAACCATGTCAAACTTTTCATTTAATGTTGGAATAATCTCCAGCGCATTTCCTGTCAGTTGTTTAATTTGTGCGTAATAAGGCGACTGTTCAAAATATTTTTTGGCAAAATCTTCCAGTTCAACATTTTTATCTATGGTAAAAAGCGTTCCGTTTTTTTGCATTCCTTCCGCCAGGCATAAAGCAGAATAACCGGTATAAGTTCCTATTTCCAAAATGGTTTTTGGCTGGATTAATTTAGAAATCATCGCCAAAACTCTGCCTTGATAACCACCGCTCAACATCCGTGGATTCAATACTTTTTGCCAAGTTTCCTTATTTAACTGTTGTAAAAGTTCAGGCTCTTTTTGGGTATGATTTACAACGTAATTGTCTATTTTTTCGGGTAAAAAATTCATTATTTTAATATTTTAAAAGGAAATAAAAGACATTATTGGAAGAATATATTTTTTATCAACAGCAATCTTAAACACCCCTTTTTTATGGATTATATTTCTATTTTTGTTTTCAATTCCTGCACCATGCAATTTATTTCCTCTTGGTTTAAATGGTGTGTTTTAGGGTTTTCCGCTTCCTTTAATTTTTTTAAACAAGTGCTCATTATCTTGTTTTGTTTGGCGTAAAGTCCGCATTTTTTGCATAAAAATAAATGAACTTTCAGTTTTATTTTTTCCCAAAAGCTGGCTTCATTGTATTGGCTTTTGTCGCAAATCGCAGTCGCTTCATCACAGGTTAATTTCATTACCAAAATATTTAATTCTTAAACCAATTATCTTCTATGCATTTCCTCAGCTGGGTTCGCGCTCTGTGAATAATGACCCATAAGTTTGACGTGCTAATGTCAAGTTCTTTACAAATATCTTCTGTTTCAATTTGATGCACGGTTTTCATTCTAAAAACGATGGCGTATTTCTCGGGTAAATTTCCAATGCATTTTTCCAAAACATGAGCCAATTCTTCATTTTCAATTTTTTTTTCAATTTCCCCGCTCCAGTCGGTTGGCGCGCGTTCTTCGAGCCATTCTCCTTCCCGTTCGCCATCGGCATAAAAATTCATGCGCACTTCGGCCTTGCCTTTTGTCGAATTAATTTTGCGGTAATAATCAACAATTTTTCTTTTCAGAATGGCAATAAGCCAGGTGCGTTCACTTGATTCTCCTTTAAAATTTTCCTTCGCTTTTAGGGCCGAAAAAAAAGTGTCCTGCACCAAATCTTTGGCCAAATCTCTATCGTTAATCCGGCCAATGGCATAATTAAAAAGATAATCGGCATGTAAGCTGACCCATTTTTCCGGATTTAAAAATTGTTTATCGGTTACAGCCATTTAAACTTTATTTACTGATTGGCCAAGGTAAATAATTTCACAGAAATATACTTCTTTTAATATCGCAGGCGCTATTTTGTTTTCCTGCAATAATGACTGTTTTTGAAATTTTAGCAATGTCATTTTTGTTGATTTCTTTAGAATGAAAAGATACATATAAGTATTAAAAGAACCCAAAAAAACAATATTTTATGTTTTTTAATTTCCGATTTTAATTCTTGACTTTTTAGGTCAATTACCTATATTATTTTCAAACACATTATTTTCCCGATCAATATCTGCCATAATTTGAGATGGGTCAATTTCCACTGATTTCACTTCTTTTGAAGCTGAAAAAATATAAGTCGGGTTTGCCCAAGACCAGTTTTTAATAAGCGTTGCATCGGTGGATTTTTCGCCACGCATCATACTTAACGGAATGTAAAAATTCTCTGTGCTTCCATCAACATAAGTGACAGCAACATCAACAGGCATTGGCATTTGCCCGATTCTTGCCAAAGTAACAGTCTTTCCGTCAACTTTCGCTACGGCATAATCTATGGTATGCATGGTTTGTGTCCATTCATTCAAAAACCAATCCAACTGAATTCCCGAAACTTTTTCGGCAGTTCGTTTGATGTCGTTAGGCGTTGGATGCTTGAATTTAAAATCTTCAAAATATTTTTTGATGGTTTTTTGCACATTTTCTTCTCCAATGATATAATTCAATTGTGAAAGAAACATACTTCCTTTGGTATAACTTCCAATGCTAAAAGCGGCGTTGGTATTAAATCGGTCGGCGTGGGTTGTCAATGGTTCTTCAATATTGTTTTTAACCGCATAAAAATAACCTCCGTAATCTTTTGAATTGGGCTTGCCGTCTCCACCTTCTAAAATTAAACTTGACGCCAAAGTTGAAATGTAAGAAGTAAAGCCTTCGTCCATCCAAGAATGTTTGCTTTCATTGGTTGCCAAAATGTGTTGAAACCAGCTATGCGCCAATTCGTGAAAAACAGATCCCACAATCTCATCCAATGATTTTCCTCCTTCAATTAAAGTACACATGGCGTATTCCATACCGCCATCACCGCCTTGAATTACTGAATATTGTTTCCACGGATATGCGCCAACATTTTCATTAAAATAATGCAAGGCTTTCTCTGTTAGTGGCTGCACTTCTTTCCATGCTTTTGCATATTTTTCCTCATTTTTATAGAGGAAATGAAGTTCTGTTCCGCTGGCTGTTTTTAGAATATCATGCACGTAATTTGGATCGGCCGCCCAAGTAAAATCGTGCACATTTGGCGCCATAAAATGCCATTTCAGTTTTTTTCCTTTCGGAAGGTTCAACGGTTTTGATTTGTCTTCATAACCGTGACCAACTTCCTGCGAATTTTGAAGATAGCCTGTTCCGCCAACAGTATAATTTTTGTTAATATGAAGCGTGACATCAAAATTTGACCAAACCCCATGAAATTCTCGGGCAATATAAGAATCCGCATGCCAGCCTTCAAAATCGTATTCTGCCATTTTAGGATACCATTGCGCCATAGAAAGCGCCACGCCATCTACGCTGTTTCTGCCGGCTCTTCTAATATGAACGGGAACCTGTCCTTCAAAAGTCATCTCAAATTTTACTTTTTCTCCAGGTAGAATTGCTTCATTTAAAGTGACTTTTAAAACTGTTCCGTCTATGCTGTATGTTACTGCTTTTCCGTTTTGTTTTAGCGACAACACTTTTAAATAGCCAATTTCATTGGGTTTCAATTTGGCAATCCTGCTTTCGTAAATCGGATTTTCTTTGGTGCCGATATTTTTTACCATTCTTTTATCAGGATCTGGAACAGTCTGCAATCTGGCATCCATTTCACTGCCTGGCTGAAATGCATTAAAAAACAAATGATAAAAAACTGTGTTTAAAACATCTGGGGAATTGTTGGTGTATTCCAATTCCTGCGTTCCTTTGTATTGATAATTTTCCGCATCAACATCCACTTCCATTTTGTAATCTGCGTGCTGTTGCCAATATGAAGTATTGTTTTGGGCGATTGAAATTATTGCAGTAAGTATAAATAAAAGAAGGCTTCCTAATTTTTTCATTTTTTAATTGGTATTTCGACGGCGCAATATAATCATATCTTTATAAAACAAAAAAACACACGGAAAGCCGTGTGTTTTTTTAACAGAAAATTATATGTTTTGTTGTTTAATTAACCATTTTGTCGGCCAATAACAACGCATTGTAAGCATTTGCAACACTTCCTGATTTTGATAAATTGGAAAATGCTGCTTTTGTTCCTTTTTCACCAGGAATAAGTACTTGTAAATTTACTTTAACTGCAGAATTCATAATAATGTGTTTTACCTGACTTGCAGATAATTGTGGATAATAAGAACGAATTAGCGTTGCTATACCTGCAACTTCAGGAGAAGCCATAGAAGTACCGCTGTATTTTGCATATTCGTTTTTAGGCACGGTTGAATAAATTTGAACTCCAGGGCCAAATACATCAACATTTAGTTTTCCGTAATTAGAAAATGGAGCCGGCATGTTTTCATTAAAATTAGAACTTAATGCGCCAATGGTAATCACATTGTCTGAAATTTCGTTTACTTTATCTTCAGAATCGTTTGGCCAATTGTCTTTAACATCAATATTTTTATTGTCGTTTCCGGCAGCGTGAACCAACAATACGTCTTTTTCTGCAGCGTATTTAATGGCGTCTAAAACCCACTCTTTGTTTGGAGAAAAACTTTTTCCAAAACTCATGTTGATTACTTTTGCGCCATTGTCAACAGCATATCTAATTGCCAATGCAACGTCTTTATCGCGCTCATCACCATCCGGCACCGCTCTAACAGTCATTAATTTTGCGTTGTGCGCAACCCCTTGTAATCCAATGTTATTGTTGCGTGATGCTAAAATAATTCCGGCAACATGGGTTCCGTGAGATTCACTTTCTTTGTCACCGATCACAAATCCGTTTCCGTATTTTCTGTCGTTAAAATCTTCCGGATTGTCGCCTACAATTGCACGTCCGTTAAAATTGAAATCGTAATTTTTATTTTGTTTTTGCGTTGCATAATAATCTAAATAAGCAGCTTCATCAAGACCTCTTCCAAACAAGCCAATTAAATCGCCAACTTGTGCTTTTAGCGTTTCATCTTCAGTATTGATTGCTTTTAAATCTTCCAATGTAAGGGTTTCTTTACCCAAGAATTTTTTCACTGCGGCAAAATTTGCGCCTATTTGTTCCATGCGCGACAAAGTTTGAAAATGTCTGGAAGAAGCAGCTTTGTAAGCATCCACATATTCCTGATATTTTTTAAAGTCTGCTTTATCGGCCTCACTTATATTTTCGATGGTTTTTCCTTCAAAACGCGGGTTTAATTTGGCTACAATACGCGTAATTTCTAATTGTTCAGGAGCTGCATCACCGTTTCCGCCCAAAAAGTTCCATCCATAAATATCATCAACATACCCGTTTTTGTCATCATCAATTCCATTTCCTGCAATTTCATTGGAATTGGTCCAAAGCACATCTTTTAAATCTTCGTGTTCAATATCAATTCCTGAATCAATAACGCTTACAACTACCGTTACGCCTTTTTTTCCTTCTAAAAATTTATAGGCTTTGTCCAAGCTCATTCCAGGAATGGTGTCCGAAACCAAATCGGCATGTGCCCAATGGTTAAATTTTTCTTCGCTGATGGCGCCTTTCTTTTGCGGTAAAGAAACTGTGGTTTCCATAGTTGGAACCGGCTTGTCTGCAATAGATTTTACAGAACTGCAACTTGCTAATGAAATTGTTGCTAATGCAGCGACAACATACATTGGTTTAAATATGCTCATACTTTTGTTTATTGTTTAATTAAATACTTCGTTAAATGTATAGATTTGGTTTAATCGCACACCTTTTTCGGTATGTTTTACGGTACAAATTTCGTTGGTTGCATCATGCTCGAAAAACAAAAAATAATTGTTGTCGGCAGCATTGTTTAAAAATTTATCTTTTTCTTCCATGGTTAACAGCGGTCTCGTGTCATATCCCATCACATACGGCAAAGGAATATGCCCAACAGTCGGCAACAAATCCGACACAAAAACAATGGTTTTTTCCTGATATTGAATGTGCGGAATCATGAGTTTGTCTGTATGTCCGTTTGCGAATAAAATATCGAACCCAAGTTGGGTATTTTTTTCAAAATCGCCGGTTGGTATGTTTACGAAATTCAATTGCCCGCTCTCTTCAATCGGATTGATGTTTTCTGTTAAAAATGAGGCTTTTTCTCTCGGATTGGGTTTCACGGCCCATTTCCAATGATTTTTATTGCTCCAATATTTTGCATTTTTAAATGCAGGTTCATACCCGGTTCGCGTATTGTTCCACTGAATGCTTCCGCCGCAATGGTCGAAATGCAAATGGGTTAAAAAAACATCGGTAATGTCATCTCTGTGAAAACCATATTTTGCCAAAGAGGCATCCAATGAAAAATTTCCGAAGAAATAATAGTAGCTAAAAAACTTTTCTGATTGTTTGTTTCCGGTGCCGTTGTCTATTAAAATAAGACGATCTCCATCTTCAATCAACAAACAGCGCAAGGCCATATCAATTAAGTTATTTTCATCGGCGGGATTTGTGCGATTCCATATTACTTTAGGAACTACGCCAAACATGGCGCCACCATCTAACTTAAAGTTTCCTGTTTCAATAGGGTAAATTTTCATAAAAAAAACTTTAACACAAATATACAAGAATTTATATTTAACATGGTGTTAAAGAAAACAAAAAACCCAAGCAAAATGCTCGGGTTTTAATGAGGCGTCTAGCGGATTCGAACCGCTGTACGAGGTTTTGCAGACCTCTGCCTAGCCACTCGGCCAAAACGCCATTATCGGATTGCAAATTTACAATTTTTTTTTAATTGTTGAATCGTTTAATCGTGTAATTGTTGAATTTATGCAATTGTTGGTTATGACTTTGATTTTTAAGTCCTTATCTTTTTAATTATTTTTTGGGCGTTCCCTTTCAGGTCGCACTTTCCGCTTACTCTTTTTTTCCGCTTCGCTGCAAAAAAGGATGCCGCTGCAATTGCTAACGCGAATTTTTTTGCAATATTTTAACTTCGGACTTCCGTCTTCGGGCTTCCGACTTCTTAACTTCTCAACTTCTTTCTTTACTCATTTCAACCGTCACCATCGCTACATTGCCACCGATTGGCGGATTTATTTTTGAAACCGCAACATCGGCTTTTTCAACCATAGGGATTTCCTTAAAAATCCGGTCCAAAATGCGTTTTACCACCGTTTCCAATAATTTGGAACGAATGGCCATTTCCTGTTTCACAATTTTGTTTAAATGAACATAATCTACCGTATCTGCAAGGTTGTCACTTTGCGCCGATGCGGTTAAATCGGCATTTACCGAAACATCCACGCGATAATCGGAACCAATTTTTCCTTCTTCCAGCAAACAGCCGTGATAGGCGTAAACCCGTATATTTTTTAACTTTATAATTCCCATTTTAAAAAACTTTAGGCAAAGATAGTTTGAAAAAGCCCCCTTACCCCCGAAGGGGGAATTTAAAAATTTAAATGTAATAAAAACTTAATGATGAGTTATGAAACTGCGTTAAGGATTGAACGGCGTGTTTGAGCACTTTTTTTGTTGCTTTTCGCAAAAAAAAATGCGAGTAGTGAAAGCCCGACCTGAAAGGGAACGCCAAAAAAAGTTTTAAAAATGATGGCTTTGCACCTTTGCTGAATATGCGGTGTGATTTTGTAGTTGCATTGCCGAAAAAAATCAATAATTTTGTACCTTATAAGTTGATGTTATTATGAGTGAAGAAAAAAAATCGCTGAATTTTATTGAGCAAATTATTGAAGATGATTTGGCAAACGGTTTGGCCCAAGATACATTGCGATTTAGGTTTCCGCCTGAGCCAAACGGCTATTTGCATATTGGCCACGCGGCTTCCATTTGTTTGAATTTTGGTTTGGGATTGCGATACAATGCGCCGGTTAACCTGCGTTTTGACGATACGAATCCGGCAAAAGAGGAACAGGAATATGTGGATTCCATAAAATATGACGTGCAATGGCTGGGTTTTAAATGGGACAAAGAATTGTATTCATCGGACTATTTTCAGCAATTATACGATTGGGCCGTGCAAATTATAAAAGACGGAAAAGCCTATGTTGATGACCAAACATCGGAACAAATGGCTTTGCAAAAAGGAACGCCAACCGAACCTGGAACCGACAGTCCGAACCGAATCAACACTGCTGAAGAAAACTTGGCGCTGTTTTTACAAATGAAAAATGGCGATTTTGAAGAAGGTTCTCACGTTTTGCGTGCAAAAATTGATATGAAACATGTGAATATGCATATGCGAGACCCAATTATGTACCGAATTTTAAAAAGACACCACCACAGAACAGGAAATGACTGGTGTATTTATCCGATGTACGACTGGACGCATGGCGAAAGCGATTATTTGGAACAAATTTCGCATTCCATTTGTACGCTGGAGTTTAAAAGTCACCGGGATTTGTACGACTGGTATATTGACCAGGTTTACGATCCAGCAAAATTGCGTCCGAAACAACGTGAATTTGCACGAAGAAATTTAAGTTATACAGTGATGAGCAAACGAAAATTGCTGCAATTGGTTGAAGAAAAAATAGTTATGGGCTGGGACGATCCAAGAATGCCGACCATTTCGGGCTTGCGAAGAAGAGGTTATACGCCAGAATCTATCAGAACTTTCAGCGAAACGGCAGGAATTTCCAAACGCGATAATGTTACCGACGTGGCTTTATTGGAATATTGCATAAAAGACGATTTAAACAAAACGGCGCCTCGCGTTATGGCAGTTTTAAATCCGATTAAATTGGTGATTACCAATTATCCTGAAGGAAAAGAAGAATGGTTGTATGCCGAAAACAACCAAGAAGACGAAAGTGCCGGTTTTAGGGAAGTGCCTTTCAGCAATGAAATATATATTGAAAAAGAAGATTTTAAGGAAGAAGCCAACAAAAAATTCTTTAGGCTTTCGATTGGAAAAGAAGTGCGTTTAAAAAACGCGTATATCATTAAGGGCGAATCGTTGGTAAAAGACGAAAACGGGGAAATTATCGAAATTCATTGTACCTATGATACCGAAAGTTTAAGCGGAAGCGGCACTGAAGCAAGCCAACGCAAAGTTAAAGGCACGTTGCACTGGGTTTCCATTAAACACGCGGTAAAAGCAGAAGTTAGACTTTACGACCGTTTGTTTACCGAAGAAGCGCCAGACAGCCAAAAAGACAAAGATTTTAAAGACTTTTTAAATCCCGATTCTTTAACGGTTTTAGAAGCTTTTGTGGAGCCAAGTTTAAAATCGGCGAACATTTTGGACCGGTTCCAATTTCAGCGTTTGGGCTATTTTTGTGTTGATAAAGACACCACAGAATTCCATTTGGTTTTTAACAGAACCGTTGCGTTAAGAGACAGCTGGGCTAAAATGGAAGAATCGGTTTAGAAAAATTATATTTAAACAAAAAGCGCCTTTTTCAAGGCGCTTTTTGTTTGGTGGATTAGCTTTTTAAAAGTCTTATGTCGGTTTAGACTGCCAAAAATTGAAGATTTATAACCTAATTTCCTCGTTGTTTTTACTAATTTTTAAAGTTAGTTTTTAACAAAATGGAGCAGTTTATTATATAATTTTTAGCCGCTGGCTTTGTTATTCAAATTTGATATTAATTTCACTATATAGTTCTAATAATTCTGGAAGAGTTTTAACTTCTATGTTAAGAATTTTGCAGATTGCTGGCAATTTTTTAAATGCTTTTTGATCATTACTGCCTTCGGTTTCTTCTGTTATAAGTAATAATTTTTCAAAAGAATTTGAATTAATTGTATTTAGCAGATATATAATCATTTTAGCATCTGCCGAATCTAAAAATTCCTTTTTTTGTTGCTCCATTTGAGCACTATTTAAACGCTTAGCATTTGTAGTTATAAAAGTATTATCTACAAGATTGTAAAACTTTGTTGGTGAAGGTGGAATTAAATTTTCTGTTTTAGTTGGAATCTTAAACGAATTCAAAAACTCTTTGTTAGTTAAAAAATCCAATTTTTTAACAACTAATTTACCTGAAACAGATTTGCATTCGTTTAAAACCTCATCAATAATAATGATATTATGATTTTGAATCTCCTGTTTAATTAGATTAAACAACTTTTTATTTTGGTCAAATGGTAAGTAATAACGAACCAAGGACAATAATGAACTTGTATCAATTACTACAATCATTGAATAAATTTGTTTAAGTTTTCAGGTTTAATATTTAGTTTTTTACAAACCTCATATTCATTTATTATACCTTCGTAAAAAGCTGCTTGAATTGTTGATATAAACAAGGGTGAAGGGATTGGTTTGGCAATAGAACCACGTTGTTTAATTCCTTGTTCTCTTTGTAATTCTTTTTCACGCTCTTTTTCCTCTTGGTATTTTTTAAATTGCTCTTCAAAGTCGACTCTAACTATATTATAGTTTTTTTGACTTATTTGGTTTTGAAATAATAGTCTCGTAAATAAAGCGATTTGACTTAAATGAGTGTTTTCTGAAATTGCTCTTAGTAAATCATAATGATAATCATTTGAAGAATTTGCTCTCTCTAAATTTTTTATGTCCTTTCCATATTCGCCAATTAAGAAATAGTAAGCAAAGTCATTGCACCATCTTTCAATTTTAGATAAATGCTTATCAGCAATCACACTATAATCAAGTAATTCAATTTCTTCTTTCTCAAGCAAAAAATGACCTAATTCATGAGCAAGAGTGAAAATTTCTCTTCTAAAAGATTGATGTCGCTTTAATACAATGACATTTGGTTTTAAGAAAAACCCATCTATATTTGCTTTTTCTTTTCTACTATGAGTTTCAACAAACTCAAAAACTAAAATATTATTTTCGGCAAACTTTGATATTAAAGATTTAAGAAAATCTCTTCGTTTTGATGTAAATGTAGGATAGAGAATTTTTCTAAATTCGCTGGCTATAATTTCTGGATTATCTTTTAGACTAAACTTTGGTATTTTTCTTTTTGTGTCCAAATCAGCCAATTTAGCAATAGCAGCTATTGAGATTTTTAGCTCCTCAAATTGGCTAACTATTTTTTTCGCCCTAAAATTCAAATCAGTACCAAAATTATCTTTTCTAAAAAAAACACTCGATTCTTTTGCGTTTTCAGGTGCTTTTGGATCCAAATAGTAATGAATTCCTTTCTCAAAAACTTTATCAATTCTTTTTAAGTAACTAATTTCTATCCTTTCAGAAAAAATATCACTCTCGGTAATTGGATTTTTCAATCCATTACTGATTATAGATAAAAACTCCTTTGCTGAAAGTTTATACATTTTCAGAAGGTATTTCAATCTCGATATATTATGTTCTACTTTCAAGAATCTTTAATTTTTAGTTTTCAGTCTGCAAAGTTACAAATTCTTTTTTTGCTCAATTGGCACTTAACTTGTTTGTTAATCTACCAAATAACAAACCTTATTTATTTTATGTGTTTTGAATTTTAGCAATTTTTTATTCAAACGCAACATTGGGTTGTTGTGTTGGTTAAATTTAGGAATAATAAATGAAAATGAGTTTGCTAATTGGCTTTTATTTCAAAACAAAGGTTAAATCTGGAAAAGCAGGAATAAAAATGACAAAAAAATGCCGGCATATTTTAGAAAAAATACCGGCATAAATTATAATAAAGAGTATTTTAAAAATTGTCCTTAATTAATCTTGATGGTTTTCATAATCGCTTCCAGTTCAAACATATAATCACGTTTGTTCATAGAAGGCGCATAGGTTAAACCTTCAACCACCACCAACCTGTTTTTTGCCTTGTCAATAATGGAATAGCTTAAAAATGGCCCGGCCATATAAACGCCTTTCACTTCCCATTTTCCTTTGGCTTCAAGCGCTTTTTTACCGTCGAGTTTTACCTCAAAAATATGTGGCGTATAAGCTTCTTCAGTAATCATATAAGATCCTTCAACTTCTCCGGGGATGTACTTTTTGCCAATGGTATCTCTTATGGCAACAAGGTTATTTCCGTTTTCGTCATCAATTGATTTTATTGGAACCGTATATGAAAATAACTCCATACTGTTTCCGCCGTCCAAACGCATGCGGTACCAAACAAAATCGCCATTGTCTTCAACTATGCTAAAAGTTTTCGGAATCTTTATGGAATATCCATGTTTGCTGAAGGTTGGCATTTTTGCAGGATCCCAATAATTTTTATTAATTGACCGTTGAAAAGTAAGCAAATCGGCATTTTTAAATTCAGAAATCAGTGCTTTTCCGTTTTTTTGAATTTCAAGAATGAGCGCTTCTTTATTGGTGCCAGTAATGGTAATTATTTTTTGGGGCTCGGCATATACATTTGTGCTGGTCGTAAAAGAATTTTTATTTCCAATGCCAATATTTAAAACGCTTCTGCTGGCTTTAAACATGGTTCCGAAACTTTCTGGCGGTACTTGTGTTACTTCAAATTGCGCTTCTGGTTGCGGCAATCCCAAAACGGGTTCAGCAATAAATTTTCGCAATTCATCACCAATTTCGCCTTGCCATTCGCTATTTTTCATAACAATCAGCAAATTATTCATCCTGCCATTTGCCTCTTTCAATGTTTTTTTACCGCCTCCTGTGTCACAGGAAATCAGCAAAGAAATTAGCCCTAATACTAATCCAATCTTTTTCATTTGTGGGTATTTTTTGTTTTTTTATTTGTCGAAAATAATTCGCAAATCAAATTGAGATTTAGAACATTATTTGTTTTGATCATTTAATAAATTCAATATTTTTAATTTGATTCCTGGTTTTAAACTGGTAACACTCCAAATATTGTTCCATTCTTTAATATTTTGTACGGAAACATTTGTGAATTTTTTTGCGATTGACCACAAGGAATCTCCCAATTTCACAATATAATAAGTAGTTTCTTCTTTATCTTCGTTGCTTGGCGTCACTTTTGCGGCAACCACCGGATTGGTATTTTTTGGGTAAACCACCAAATTTTGTCCGACTTGCAATTTTGTGCTTTTTAAATTGTTCCATTTTTTCAAATTGCTTTCGGCCACACCATGTTTAGCGGCTATTTTACCTAAATATTCACCCCTTTTAACCTTATGTGTTATCTTATCATCAAGTTTTATGAGTTCCAGCAGCGGCTTTTCTACTTTTGCATCTTCTAAATCGGCATAAGCATAAATCAATCGTTCATTGCTCACGAAATTTCCTATATCTTTTATGGGCAAGGTCAGGATATAGTTTTTATTTTTTATATAAGGAATTATCTCCAGTTTATATTGCGGATTTAAAAACTTAAGCACTTCAGTATCAACATTTAAAGTTTCATTGATTTGCGCAAAAGTCAGCTGTCTTTTTACCTGGACAGTATCAGTTGCATAATAGGAAATTGCTCTTTCCTTCGATTTCAAATTGTGCTCTTTTGCATATTCAAAAATGTATAAAGTCGCGTAAAAAGCAGGCACATATGCGGCGGTTTCATTAGGCAGATACTTGCGGATATTCCAATAATTGGTGCTTCCTCCAGATCTTCTGATGGCTTTGGAAACATTTCCCGGACCCGAATTGTAGGCCGCCAATGCCATACTCCAATCGCCATACATTTTATACAAACTTTCCAAATACATACAAGCGGCTTCTGTGGCTCTGTATGGATCTGAACGTTCATCTATATAAGAACTTACCTCCAAATCGTAATATTTCCCTGTCTGATACATAAATTGCCACAAACCGGTTGCTCCCACGCGAGAGCGCGCATTTGGATTTAATGCCGACTCTATAACCGCCAAATACTTTAATTCCATAGGAATGTTATATTTCGCCAAATGTTCTTCAAACATGGGGAAAAAATAACGCGCCCTTTCCATAATTGTGGAAAGTGAAGATTTTCTTTTTTGTAAGTAGGTTCTTATAACTTGTTCAAGCTGAGGATTGTATTCAATTTTAAAAGGCGTTTTGCTGTTTAAATATTTCAATCGCGCTTTTAACAAATCTGTTGGCAATTCTTCAAGACCGGCAACCAAAATTTCATCATCTCCCAACATATATTGTTCCTTATCGTACAAAGGAGATTTTATTAATTTATTCATCCATAAACTGTCTATGAGCTCAGCTTGCGGGTGAACCTGAAGTATTAATGAATCTGAATTTGTAAAAAACAATGCTGGGCCGTCTGAAAAATGAACTTTGGCATTTTCGTTATTCTGAATTTTTGGGCTCTCTGTTTTCTTTTGTGAAAACCCAAAAGTAAAAGTTAGTAAAAACGCAATGTATATTAAATTTTTCATAAGCGATTAGTTGTTTAAAAGTTTTGAAATTTCGTCTAAATTAGGCGCTAAAATAATTTCAATTCTTCTGTTCTTGGCTTTTCCTTCCGGAGTTGCATTGGAACCAACCATCACATATTCGCTTCTTCCTGCCGCTGTAATCTGTGTTGGGTTTACGCCCTTGTTTTGTAAAATTCTAACAATGGCAGTTGCGCGTTTAACGGATAAATCCCAGTTGTCTATAACGGTTGCCCCGGTATATGGAACATTGTCGGTATGGCCTTCAATAAGGACGTTGATGTCCGGATTTTTTGACAATACACTTGCCAATTGTTCTACTGCAATTTTTCCTTCACTTCCTACTGCCCAGCTTCCAGAATCGAACAGCAATTTATTTTCCATAGACACATAAATTTTTCCATTTTTTTGAACTACGGTCAATCCTTTTCCTTCAAAACTAAGCAATGCGCTGGAAATGGCATTTTTTAACTGTTGCATTTGGGCTTCTTTTGCATCAATCAACCCTTGAAGCTCATTAATTTGGTTGGAACGTTCGGCCAATTCATTTTGAAGTTTTTCCAATCGGTCACTTTCAATTGCCAATTTTCTTTCTTTTTCTTCCAGCTGAACCAATAGTTCCTGATTTTTTTGGGATTGCTCGGCCAGTTTTTTTGAACTTTGGGTTGAAAGCACATTATAAGATTCGTCTAAATTTTTATGTTTACTTTGAAGTGAAACGAATTCATTGTCCAATATTTCTTTTTGGGTTTTTAGCGCATCATAATCGCTGTTAAGTTTTTCCAAATCGGCCTCCAATGCTTTTTTCGCAGCCAATAAATCATCTTTTTCTTCAACCAATGCTGAATTTGAAGAACGTAAATTATTGAATTTTGTTTCTAGTTCCTGATATACTTTTTTTGATACACACGAATTTAACGTGATTGCCATAATGAATAGAATTGCTGTTTTTTTTAACATTGTACTGCTTTTAATAATTTAATTTAATCAATTTCAACTACCACTGGGCAATGATCGGAATGATTTGCCTCAGGTAAAATATAGGCTCTTTTAATTCTGTCTTTCATTTCATTGCTTACCATATGATAATCTATACGCCAGCCTTTATTGTTGTTTCTTGAATTTGCCCTGTAACTCCACCAACTGTAATGATGCGGTTCTTTGTTTAAATGACGAAATGAATCTGTAAAACCACTGTCTATAAAATTCCCCAGCCAGTCACGCTCAACGGGCAAAAACCCAGAGGTATTTTTATTCTGGTCCGGATTATGAATGTCAATTTCTGTATGGCAAATGTTATAATCGCCACAAATAATAATATTGGGAAGTTCTTTTTTGAGGTTGTTTACATAGTCCTGAAATTGGGCCATATAATTGAATTTGAACTCCAATCGGTCATCATTGGTTCCGGAAGGTAAATATAAGCTCATTATTGATACGTTCGCAAAATCTATGCGTAAATTTCTTCCTTCATAGTCCATTGCTGCGATTCCGGTACCATAAACAACACGATCTGGCCTTGTTTTTGACAAAACCGCCACGCCGCTATAACCCTTTTTTTCTGCCGAAAACCAATAGTGATATGCATAACCGGCATTGTCAAACAAACTTAAATCCAACTGTTCTTTATGGGCTTTTATTTCCTGCAAACAAATAACATCTGGATTTGCGGCAACCAACCATTCAATAAATCCTTTATTTAATGCGGCTCTTATTCCATTAACATTGTATGATATTATCTTCATTTGGATTTTTTTAAAACTTCATTTCAAGAATTTCTCCTTCCACAATTAAAGTTCCTTCTGTAGCGGCTATAATTTCTTCAACAGAAACACCAGGAGCTCTTTCTAAAAGATAAAACGCATTGTTCTTGATTTCTAAATAAGCCAAATTTGTCACCACCTTTTTAACACAATTTACCCCTGTTAACGGCAATGAGCATGCTTTTAATAATTTTGATTCGCCAGCTTTGTCGGTATGCATCATGGCAACAATAATATTTTCTGCGGAAGCCACCAAGTCCATCGCACCGCCCATTCCTTTGACCATTTTTCCAGGGATTTTCCAGTTTGCGATATCGCCATTTTGAGAAACTTCCATCGCCCCTAAAACTGTTAACTGAACGTGTTGTCCGCGAATCATTGCAAAACTCATAGCCGAGTCAAATAAAGAGCCGCCCTTTAAAATAGTGACTGTTTGCTTTCCTGCGTTAATTAAATCGGCATCTTCTTCCCCATCAATTGGAAAAGGTCCCATTCCAAGCATTCCGTTTTCCGACTGAAATACAACATCTATGTTTTTAGGTATATAATTGGCAACCAAAGTAGGAATTCCAATTCCCAAATTCACATACCATTTATCTTGTAATTCTTGCGCAATTCTTTGCGCTATTTCTTGTTTGGATAAAGCCATTGTTTAAGATTTTGGAGTTACTGTGCGTTGTTCAATTCTCTTCTCATAATCTTTTCCTTGAAAAATACGTTGTACAAAAATACCCGGCGTATGAATTTGGTTCGGGTCCAATTCACCAGCCTCAACCAATTCTTCAACCTCAGCAACGGTAATTTTCCCTGCCATTGCCATCATCGGATTAAAATTACGCGCAGTTCCTTTAAAAATAAGATTTCCTGCGGTATCTCCTTTCCATGCTTTCACAAAAGCAAACTCTGGGTTAAAAGCATGTTCCAAAACATACATTTTGCCGTTAAACTCCCTGGTTTCTTTTCCTTCAGCCACTTCTGTCCCGTATCCTGCAGGTGTGTAAAATGCCGGAATTCCGGCTCCTGTTGCCCTGCAACGCTCTGCTAAAGTTCCCTGTGGAATTAATTCTACATCCAACTCCCCAGAAAGCATCTGGCGTTCAAATTCTTCATTTTCTCCAACATAAGAAGAAACCATTTTTTTAATTTGACGCTTTTTTAATAAAAGCCCCAATCCAAAATCATCAACTCCCGCATTGTTAGAGATACAGGTCAAATTGTTAACACCCAATCTCACCAATTCCGAAATACAATTTTCTGGAATTCCGCATAAACCAAAACCGCCGAGCATGAAAACCATGCCGTCTTCTACTCCTTGTAAAGCCTCATGTACGTTTTTAACTACTTTATTTATCATAAAATTTAACTTTTAAAATTCAGGATCCTCTTCTGTTTCTATTTCAGAAGCATTGTCACTTGCTTGTTTGCTGCAATCTGTTTCTATGGTAATTCCTTCTGGCCTTTCAAAGGCTTCTTTGCTGACTTTCAACGTTTTGTCAGCATACATTTTTTTATAATACAATCCCCAAATTGGCAAAGCCATGGTGGCGCCCTGTCCTCTGCTTAAGCCGGCGAAATGTATGGCTCTGTCTTCACCGCCAACCCAAACGCCAGTTGCCAAGTTAGGTACGATGCCCATAAACCAACCATCAGATTGATTTTGGGTGGTTCCTGTTTTTCCTGCAATCGGATTTGTGAATTTGTATGGATAACCGGTTACCATATTATCGGCATAGGTTGTTCCGCCGGTACGTAAACGAATACCGGAACCCGACTCTGTTACGCCTTCCAATAAATTGGTTATTACATAGGCAGATTCCTCGCTTAATGCTTCTTTTGAATTTGGCATAAATTGTTCTAAAACCAATCCGTTTTTATCTTCAATTCTCATCAATACCATTGGCTCAATTCTTAGTCCTTTATTTGCGAAAGTTGAATAAGCGCCTACCATTTCATATAGCGATAAATCAACAGAACCAAGCGCTATTGAAGGAACTTCGGGAATTTCACTTTCTATCCCTACACTTTGTGCCAAATTAACCACGGTTTTAGGATGCACCATATCAATTAACTTTGCAGTGATTACGTTTATTGAATTTGCCAAGGCTTTTTTCAATGTTAATTCCCCGCCATATTTATTGTCCGAATTTTTTGGCGTCCAATCTGCCGCCATTCCATATTTTTCTGCCGGAATTGTATAAGGCGTATTTGGCAATTTATAACAGGGCGATAATTTCAATTGGTTGATGGCAGCCGCATAAACAAAAGGCTTAAAGGTAGAACCTACCTGACGTTTTTGCTGTTTCACCGCATCAAATTGAAAGTGTTTGTAATTTACGCCGCCAACCCAAGCTTTTACGTGGCCTGTTTGTGGCTCAATAGACAATAATCCGGAGCGTAAAATGTGTTTGTAGTATTTAATGGAATCATAAGGAGTCATGATCGTGTCTATTTCACCTTTATAGGAAAAGACAGTCATACTTGTTTTTTCTTTAAATGAAGCTTTAATTTCACTTTCTGAAGCACCATTTTTTCTCATGCGAATCCAACGATCGGAGCGTTTCATTGCCTGCTCCATGGTAGTTGCCACCTGATCTTTATCCAAATCGTAAAACGGCGCTGTTTTGTTGTTTTTTTGTTCTTTATAAAAAACCCGTTGCAAGTTGGCCATATGCTCTTTCATGGCATCTTCGGCATATTTTTGCATACGTGAATCAATGGTTACGTAAATTTTAAGTCCGTCCCTTTGCAAATTATACTCTGTACCGTCGGGTTTTGGATTGTTTTTTATCCAGGTTTTCATAAAATCGCGCAGGTATTCCCTAAAATACGTTGCAGAACCATCGCTATGGCCTTCTCTATGCACATTTAAATTCAAAGGTGTCGCCTGAAAAGCATCTCTCTGTTCTTTCGTGATAAAATCGTTCTTATACATTTGGCCCAACACCACATTTCGGCGATTTTTTACCAATTCCGGTCTTTTTAACGGATTAAAATATGAGGCGTTTTTAAGCATTCCAACCAACATTGCCGACTCCGGTATTTTTAAATCAATCGGTTCTTTTCCAAAATAAATTCGCGAAGCGGAACGAATGCCCACAGCCAAATTCAAATAATCGTATTTGTTTAGGTACATTGTCAGTATTTCCTGCTTGGTATATTGGCGTTCTAACCGAATGGCAATCACATATTCTTTTACTTTTTGCAAAATCCTTTCCACTATATTTTTGGATCCTTCGCCGTGAAACAACAATTTGGCCAATTGCTGGGTAATGGTGCTTCCGCCGCCTTCTCTTCCCAACATCACAACCGCACGCACAGAAGCTCTGAAATCGATTCCTGAGTGATCATAAAAACGTTCGTCTTCGGTAGCAATCAATGCATTGATTAGATTTTCGGGTAAATCTTTAAATTTTACGGGGGTTCTGTTTTCATAGGCGTATTTTCCCAATGTTTTTCCATCAACAGAAATAACTTCAGAAGCGGTGTTTCTTTCGGGACTTTCTAATTCCTCAAAGGAAGGAAGGGTTCCAAAAGCGCCAAAAGAGGCCAATAAAAACAGCAGAATAATGAATAAAACACCTCCAAAAATGGTCTTCCAAAACCATTTAATATACTTTGAAAATTGATTGTTACTTGTTTGTTTTTTTGTCATTTTATTACTTTTTCAATTCTAAGCCCAACATCAGTGATGCCTTTTAAAGGATTTTTTCCTTCAATATCATTGATGCCGCGCGTTGCGTGTTGAATTTTAAATTTATAAGTGCCTATTTCAGAAAAAACAACATTTTCCTTATAAAATAGTTTGTTTTCTTTAAGGTCTGTATATCCGGAACCTAACCAATTTCCTGAAGCATCTGTCATTTCGTATTCAAGGGTGTCTATCACTTTAAAGCCGTTGGGCATTTCAAGTTTTGCAATTAAAAACAGGGAACTAAACTCATAATCCTTATTGTTCCTAACGGTGATAAACACATTATTATTTGAAATGGTATCCAAATTGTCGATGGTAAAATCAACGCTCTTTTCTGAATGCCATTGTTGGTTTTCAATCGGAATATATTGATCAAAGACCGCATTTGAGTTGCATGACAACACCAATAAAGTAAAGGCGAGTAAACTAAGTTGTTTATATATTTTTATTTGGGTTTGCACTTCTGTTTGGAGGTCTTTGTTTTTTATTTTTAGAACTTCCGCTGCCGCTACCGCTAACTTGTGTCGCTTGCGTTGGTTGCACAGGAGCTTTAAAATTTTTATTTTTATTTTTAGATTTATGGGTGTTTTTCCTTTTTGGCGCATCAAAACGCGTTAAACTGTCTTGCCCAACAACATCCTCAAAAGTAACAATATTTTCTTCTATCAATTCAAATTCATAATCCTCCAAAGAAGTTACAGGTTTGTTGTTTTTGTTTAAATCTATGATTTCCTTTGCGTTTTCCACCGTAAGTTTAAACCACTTATTTCTGTCTTCTTTATACGTGTACCACAACACTCTTTTAAAAATATCCATTTTAATAAAAACGGCTTCTCCTTTTTTTGTTTTCAACACAATATCTTGTCGTGGAAAATCGGATAAGGCATCTAAATACGTGTCCAATTCATAATTTAAACAGCATTTTAATTTACCGCATTGACCGGCTAATTTTTGCGGATTTAAAGACAATTGCTGATAGCGCGCCGCAGTGGTGTTCACTTTTCTTAAATCTGTTAACCAGGTTGAACAGCACAATTCCCTGCCGCAGGAACCCACGCCTCCAAGTCGGGCCGCTTCTTGGCGCAAACCTACTTGTTTCATTTCAACTCTTATGCTGAAAGTACTTGCCAAATCCCTGATGAGTTGCCTAAAATCCACACGATCATCAGCCGTATAATAAAAGGTTGCTTTGTTGCCGTCGCCTTGGTATTCAACATCGGAAAGTTTCATTTTTATGCCCAATCTGCCTAAAATTTCTCTTCCTTTATATTGGGTTTCATATTCCTTTTCTCGTGCGGCTTTCCAAATATCGATGTCTTTTTGGGTGGCTTTTCTGTATATTTTTTTTACTTCTTCACTGTCAAAGGCAACACCTTTTTTCTTCATCTGAATTCTGATCAATTCGCCGGTAAGGGAAACCGTTCCAATGTCGTGGCCCGGACTTCCTTCCACCGCGATGATATCGCCTATGCATATTTGCAGATTATCGACATTTCTGTAAAAATGTTTTCGCCCGTTTTTGAACCGAACCTCAACAATGTTTAAAGGTTCTTGTCCGGTTGGCAGCGACATGTTGGATAGCCAGTCGAAAACTGAGAGTTTCTCACACCCTCCGGTGGCGCAGTTTCCATTGCTTTTGCAGCCTTTCGGCACGGTGTTTATATCTGAAGAGCAACTATTACAGCTCATATATTTCTATGTTTTTATATTGTTTTTGTAAAACTGAAAATCAATTTTACAGAAATCACCAATTTGTAAAGATATCATTTAAATTGTAAACTGTAAAACGATAAAAAACCGATTTATGTTTGTTTTACGTCAATAATTTTTACCGGACAGGCTTCTTTGGCTTTTGTGACCGCTTCCAAAATGCCCATGTCGGCCGATTTTACAGTGAAAAACCCTCTTTTTTCTATGGAATGAAGCAGCACCGCTTTTCCGTCTTTTTTCGACATTTGAAATTGTGCAGCCGCCTGTTCCACACAGTAATTACAACCAATGCACTTGGCTCTTTGCAATGTGATAATTACCATCCTGTATATTTACGAATTATGAATTACGATTTTTGATTTATTAAAAGTTGATGCCTAAAGAACGTTGACTGGCTTTTATTATTTTTATTCCTTTTCATGTTTTTTACACACCCCTAACCCCTCTCAAGAGGGGAATTTATTTCCTACTTCCGTCTTCCAACTTCCGACTTCGGTCTTTTTTACCCAACTTCAACAATGGCGTTGCCAACTTCGGCATTCATAGGAACAATTTTATACAATTTATCCGAAGGACGAATTCTAAAATCAACTTCAAAAGTGCAGGAATCGCCTTTTTGGGCTTTTTCTCCAACGATGTCATTGATGAACATTTGGGTAATTTCCATTTCTTTGGCGCCGGTGGTTGGGCCGGTAATTAAAATGGTGTCGCCAATGGCAATTTCATAGGCTTCAATCTTGAATTCGGCAATGTTTGTTTTGGGAAAATAATGCATTCCTTTGCCAACATACACTTTTTTTTGCGTAGCGTGGCTTCCTGAACCGTTGCTCCATTCCCCCAATTTTTGTCCCAAATAATAGCCGCTCCAAAATCCGCGATTGTACACTTTTTCCAAATCCAGCATCCAGGAAATCACTTTTTCCCTGCTGTAAGTTCCGGCTTCAATACTGTCAATGGCATCGCGGTAACATTTAATGACGTTCGCCACATATTCGGGAGCCCTTCCCCGGCCTTCAATTTTCAATACTTTTACGCCGGCATCAACAATCTGATCCAAAAAATCGATGGTACACAAATCTTTTGGAGACATAATATACTCGTTGTCCAGCTCCATCTCAAATCCGGTTTCCTGATCGATTACCGTATATTTTTTTCGGCAATTTTGTTTGCAGGCTCCTCTGTTTGCGGAAGAATTTGAAGAATGCAAACTCATATAACATTTTCCAGAAACCGCCATGCACAAAGCGCCGTGACCAAAAATTTCGATTTCCAATAAATTTCCTGAGGGTCCGCGAACATCATCTTTCACAATTTGCTCGGTAATTTTCTTCACCTGACGCAAACTTAATTCTCGGCTCAACACCATGGTATCGGCAAACATGGCATAAAATTTCACCGTTTCAATATTGGTGACATTTATTTGGGTAGATATATGAACTTCCATTCCTATGGCCCTTGCCGTTGCGATAACCGCCTGATCCATCGCAATAACTGCCGTAATATCGGCCTCTTTTGCTTTTTGAAGCAAGGTTTTTACCACCGATAAATCGTGGTCATAAATAATGGTATTTAAAGTAAGGTAGGTTCGTACATTTTTTGCTTTGCACCGCGCAGAAATTTCCTTTAAATCATCCATCGTAAAATTTATGGAAGCCCTTGCGCGCATATTAAGTTGCTCAACGCCAAAGTAAATTGAATCGGCGCCATTGTCCAATGCGGCCTGCAACGATTCAAAACTTCCGGCGGGAGCCATCAATTCTATTTTTCCTGTAGTAGTCATTTTGTTTCTGATTTTTTGCAAAATTACATTTTTTCTCATAACTATTTCGGTTACAAATCTTTTATCATTTTTTTAACAGAAAAATATTTATCTGTTAATTTTCAATAAATTAGTGCTTGTTTCTTACATTTTTTTATAAAATTTGCATCAGTATAAAAATAAAAAATTATTAGATGAAACGAGCACAACAAATTTTGATATACAAAGGAATGATTAATGGCGAACAGCATCTGTTACCACAAAAAAATAAAATTTAAACAGATGAAAGTAGCTGTTGTAGGCGCTACCGGAATGGTAGGAAACGTGATGTTGCAAGTGTTGGCGGAAAGAAATTTCCCGATTACGGAATTGTTGTTGGTTGCTTCGGAACGTTCTGTTGGCAAGCAAATGGAATATAAAGGAAAAAAATATACGATTATTGGCATGCAGGATGCCGTTGACGCCCGTCCGGATATCGCATTGTTTTCCGCAGGAGGAACCACTTCTGAAATATGGGCGCCAAAATTTGCTGAAGTTGGAACAACGGTTGTTGACAACTCATCTGCCTGGAGAATGGATCCCACCAAAAAATTGGTGGTTCCTGAAATTAATGGCGATGTGTTGACCAAAGCCGACAAGATTATTGCAAATCCGAACTGCTCAACCATTCAATTGGTGATGGCTTTGGCGCCTTTGCACAAAAAATACAAGATGAAACGCGTGGTAATCTCAACGTACCAATCCGTTTCCGGGACAGGCGTAAAAGCGGTGCAACAGCTTGAAAATGAATCGAAAGGCATCAAAGGTGAAATGGCTTATCATTATCCAATTAACAGAAACGCCATTCCGCAGTGTGATGTATTTTTAGAAAACGGCTACACCAAAGAAGAAATGAAATTGGTGAAAGAGCCAAAGAAAATTTTGAATGACGATTCTTTTACGGTTACCGCAACCGCCGTTCGTATTCCAACTTCCGGCGGACATTCAGAAGCCGTAAATGTTCAGTTTGAACACGATTTTGACTTGGGCGAAGTCCGCAAATTGTTAAGTGAAACGCCCGGCGTGATTGTGCAGGATAATTTAGACACCAATACCTATCCGATGCCGATATATGCGCACAATAAAGATGAAGTTTTTGTGGGCAGAATAAGAAGGGACGAATCGCAGCCGAATACCTTAAATATGTGGATTGTGGCCGACAACCTTCGAAAAGGCGCCGCAACAAACACCATCCAAATTGCAGAATATCTGATTGAAAACAAGTTGGTTTAAGTATTTATTTTAACCGCCTCAAAAAAAATTAATTTCATAAAATCTACTGTTTTTCAGTAGATTTTTATATTTATGGTCATTTATAAGCCAAAAACAAAACAATAAAAAAGTTATAAATATTTGTATCTTTGTTTAAATGGAAAAAATAGGAGACATAGAAATCCGTGTAGTTGGTAAATTTGGCAATGAAGAATTAAGTCCTGATAACTATGACATTAAGCACATTGCATTGATTTTGCAAAATGTTGAAGATTTACTGTACCCAAACAATAAAAAAGACCGGCCAATTATAACTTACGATATCAAAGAAGGCTCCGTAAGGCATATTTTTAAAACAACCATACAAACTATCATCGGATTTAGCGCTGTTTTATCAGAAATTCAAGCAAAAAACGCCATTGATTTCTTAGAATTAAAAACTGCCCGCGCTATAGAAAATATTCAATATTTATCTCTTCAGAAAAATTATGAATTCCAAATTAAGACTTCTTTAAAAGAAGATTTCGAATTAATTATAAATCCTTCAACCAAATTTTTCAGAACAGAGAATATTTGGGTTGATGCTGAATTGTACTTTTATGGAATTTTAAAAGATGCCGGTGGCAAAAGCAAAGCAAACATTCATCTTGATACTGAAGATTACGGATATTTATCTATTGAAACAGGAGAAGAATTTTTAAAACAAAGAGAAGAAAATTTGTTGTATAAAAAGTTTGGGGTTAGGGCAAATGGAAAACAAAATATTGAAACTGGCGAAGTTGACACAAAATCGTTGAAACTTTTAGAGTTAATTAATTACAATCCTAAATTTGACAGCGAGTATTTAAATAGCCTTATTTCTAAAGCCAAAAAGAATTGGAAAGAAATTAATGCTGATGAATGGTTATTAAATTTAAGAGGAGGTTATGAAGCATAGCGTTCTTCTCGACACAAGCTTTTTCATTAGACTTTTAAATGATGAAGACCCACTTCACAAAAATGCGGTTGGTTATTTTAAATATTTCTTAGAAAATGAAATAACCCTTAAAGTTTCGACAATTTCAATCGCGGAGTATTGTGTACTCGGAAAATTAGATGATTTGCCACTCAACAATATTCAAATTCTTCCATTTAACCTAAAAGAAGCCGAAAGAACAGGAGAATTTGCAAAAATCATTTTTATTGAAAACAAAATTAGTATGGCAAAATTATTTCCCAGAGCCATCATACCAAATGATTCAAAACTTTTTGCCCAAGCCGATTTAGATAAAACGATTACTCATTTTGTGACTTCTGACATTAGATCTAAAAAAACATTGATGATGTTAAAAAATGGAATAAATCCCAAATTTGACATTATTAGTATAGAAATCCCATTTACGCATACTTTTGGCATTTTAGATTTATGAAATAAATCAAATGCTCATAACAAATACTGTCACTTTTATTCTTATTGCTTCTTTTTAAACAAATTCTTCAAAGCATTTTGGACAAGGCTGTCTTTTACTTTATCCAAAGGTACTTTAGGCTTTGTCGTTTTTAGGCTGTCAACGCTTTTTGTTTTTGAGGTATCAACTTTGGTTTTTCCCGGCAGTAAGTTGCCCAAAGCTGCGGTTGCCTGATTGATCAATTTTCCTTTTTGCATGTCAACCAATTGCGTAACTACGTTGGTGGTTGCCTTTTGAAGGTCGGTGGTAACTTTAGGATTTGTAAAACTTCCCGTTAATACTGCATTTACAGGGAAATTTTCGATTTTTGCCGCATCGGCAGGCGTTAATTTTGTAAGCAAATTATTGACTTCAGTGCCTAAATATTTTACTGGAACATCAAATTTTAAGTTGTAAGCCATACTTTGGTCAAAACCGTGCGAACCTGCAACTTCAATGTTGATATCTTGGTATTTAAGCGTAAAAGGATTGATTTGAACTTTCCCGTCTTTAAAAGACAATATCATTTTTAGTTTGTCCAAATTCAACTTTTCAAGGTCCAAAAATTTTATGTTTGAACTTAATGAAGCAAGCAACGGTGAATTGGCCGGACTTAATTTTGAACCCAACAATTGCCCAATCAAGTTTCCCGTAATGGTTTTAAGATCTGGCGTCATATCTTCAGTTAAATTTCCCGATAATTTGATGGTTGAATTTAACTTCCCCATCACGGCATTGGCGATTGGCGCAATGGCTTTTAACATGGCCAGTTGCGTAAAAGCTTCTGAAATGTTTAAGGAATTTAAGTCTAAACCCATTTCAAATTTTGGCGTTTTTTCTTTGGTGGAAACCATGCCGCCCATGGCTATTTGTCCGCCAAAAACATTCATTTTCAAATCGCTTAACGTCACGGCTTCATCTTTAATGGCCAAATTCCCTGAAACATTTTTTAAATTCAAATTGTCATAAACCACCGTTGTGGCTTTGGCGGCGATGGTCACCTCTAAAAATGAAGGAATTTTTAACGCTTCTTTGGTGGATTTGGTTGCGGCGGTATCGGTTTTGGTTTCCATAAAATCGGCCACTTCAAATTGACGGGAAGCCAAGTTAAAATTCCCTTTCAACACCTGATTTTTAAAAATAAATCCGTAAAAATTGTCCAAATTACCGGTCGCCTGAAAATCGGAATTTCCGGTTTCTCCGTCAAATTTATTCAAACGAATGGCTGTTGGAGTGAAGGCGATGGCGGCTTGTTTAATTTTAAACGGTTTTGCCATTTCGGCGCTTTCATAATTAAAATCGGTGACCGTAATGGTTCCCGAATTTTGAATATTTTGATAGTTACTTGCTTCAACCGATTTCATGTCAAATCGCGTTACCACATCGGCATTTAGGATTCCCGTTAAAGGTTTTTCAAGTTTCACGGGGTAGGCTTTAGCGACATTTGCCAAATTGATGACTCCTTTTATTTCGGCATTGATCAACGGATTTTCCGCAATATTTTGAATGGTTGCTTTTGCGTTAAACACATCCCGGTCAATGGTAAAAGACAATTTGTCCAAATTTACGTATGTGTCGTTAAAAATTCCTGTTTTGTTTACAATACGGGAATCTATCACAATATTTTTTACCGATTTCGGCAAATTCGGATATTGAAAAGACGCGTTGTTTGAAGCAATTTCAACATCAAAAGCCGGAATTTTGGCATCAGAATAAGTTCCCTTCACAACGCCGTTTACCTTAAAATCACCCGATGTTTTTACGCCGTCCAACTTCCCTGAATACATTTCGGGAATCAAGCCCAAAAAGTTTTTAAATGATGAAACAGGCGTTTTAAATTTCATATCGTAAACCTGCCCGTCATCCGTCATCTGAATAAATCCGTCAAACGCAATCGGGAGCAAATTCACCAAAGCTTCGTTTTCTTTAAAAGTATATTTAAGGTTTTCCAAATCCAATCCCAAAACGGCATCAAGTGCTAAATCCACATTTTTTAAATAGTTTGTTTTGTCTATGGAAACAGCCAGTTTTGCTGTGGTCTTGGTATCTAAATCCAGTATTTTATGCTTAAAGTCGCCGCTGCCTTCATGGTTGATGCTGTCCAAAATAACGCTCATTTTAGAGGCTGCATCAAAATACGTAAAACGAAGATTTTTAATGGTGTACTTCTGAAAATTTAGCGCAAATTCATCATTTTTAGTGGCCTCTTTTTCATCATTGTCTTTTATTGCAATGTCATAATTAGACAAACCTTCTTCATTATAAATAATATTCACTTTTCCGTTTTCGCTGCTAAAAGCCTCAATGCCCATAGGTTCTCCTTTTCCTTTAAAAAGTTCTTTAACGCTCATTTTAAGGGTGAAAGTGTTGGAATAAAACAAGGTGTCATTTTCAAAAGGCGCCTTGTTTATAATGCTTAAATCATCAATTATGATGGTTGCTTTCGGAAAATTTTTAAACAAACTCAAATCAACATCCTCAAAAGCCACCACCGCGTCAACATTTTTATTGATGGATTTTAGCACCAATTCCTTGATTTTTCCTTTAAAAATAAAAGGCGTAGCCACAAGAAGAAGCGCAAAAACCAATAAGATGATTCCAATTATTTTAAATGCTTTTTTCATTATTTATGTGTTTTTTATCTGTGATGAAAATTCAATTTTTAAATCAATGTTTGGGTAAAGATAATTCTAAAATTATGAATAGAAAAAAGAATAGAGAATAGAGATTAACCCGTGGATGTAATTAGTTTTGATGGTAATTTTTCGTCAGTTCGAGTGATTTTCGATAGAAAATCGTATCGAGAACAGGAAAATTATTATTAAAAACGGTTCTCGATACATTTTTTGTTCCACGACACTTCGAGTTTTTAAAATTAGAAATTTTAAAATTATCGAGAAGCACTCCACAAAAAACACTCGAACTGACGTTTTTAATAATTACACCCGACAGGTATTTTGACAATAACTTTGATCAACAAAAAAGCCGCAAAATTTGCGGCTTTTTTGGGGTTTTTGAGGTTTATTTTGAAACTTTTAGAACATCTGCAATAATTTTCACCAAATCATGTTTTGGCATAGCGCCCTGCGCCATTTGCGGGGCTTCATCTTTGGGAACAAACAACATTGACGGGATGCTTCTGATGCCAAATGCTGCAGCCAATTCCTGTTCAACTTCGGTATCCACTTTATAAATGTTTAATTTTCCTTCATATTCATCGCTTAATTCCTCCAAAACCGGCGCCACCATTTTACATGGTCCGCACCAATCAGCATAAAAGTCGATAATACAAGGAACATCGCCTTCAAACTTCCAATCTTTATTTTTTTCGAAATTAAAAACTTTTTCTAAAAAAGTTTCTTTTGTCAATAATTCTGTCATTTTTTTAAATTTAATTTTGTAAATCAGCAATTTTTATGCCGTTCTTTATTGAGTACAAAGTGACATAAATATAGGTAATTTTGAGGTAACTTATGTTACTTGTGTAATAAATTTTGTATTTTAACGACCTAATAATTAACTATTAACTTAAATTTAAGCTCTATGAATTCAAAATTAACAATGGCCCTGCGTCTTTTGCTGGGATTGATCTTGCTTGTGTTTGGCGCAAACAAATTTCTTCAATTTATGCCAAGTCCGCAAATGGAAGGCCCGCCGGCCGATTTTATGGGCGCATTATTTGCAACCGGCTATATGTTTCCCATGATTGCCATCACGGAAATTGTTGCCGGCGTGTTGCTGTTAACCAATAAGTGGACAGGATTGGCATTAATTCTTGCGGCCATAATCTCTGTAAACATTGTATTGTTCCATTTGGCTTTGGACCCTGCAGGTGTTGCCGCCGCCGCGGTAGTTGCTGTTTTAAATGTGGTTTTAATTTATGCCAATTGGAAAAAATTTAAAACATTGTTTTAAATTTATTGTTGTCCGATTAAATTTTTCAATACAAACAGGTCGCATTTTGATTGAGACAAATCCTTTTTTATGAATTTTTATCGGACAACAATGTTTTAACCTTTAATGTTCAAAATAACAAGAAGACATATTCAATTGGATATGTCTTTTTTTGATTAGCTTTGTTACTTGTCCAAAATCCAACAAATAATGAAACCATTTTCTGTTTTAACTTTGATTTGCGTTTTAATGATTTCCTGCAAGAATTCTGAATCAAATAATAACATGACCACCTTGAAATATCCAGAAACCAAAAAAGTTGATACCGTCACCAATTATTTCGGAACAGCAGTTAAAGATCCATACCGCTGGCTGGAAGACGACAGGTCTTCCGAAACTGCCGCTTGGGTCATCGCCCAAAACAAAGTGACTTTTGATTATTTATCGAAAATTCCTTATCGCGAAGCCTTAAAAAACCGCTTGGAAAAATTATGGAATTACGAAAAAATTGGCGCGCCATTTAAAGAAGGCGACTATCATTATTTTTATAAAAATAACGGACTGCAAAATCAGTATGTGCTGTATCGTCAAAAAAATGACGAAACTCCCGAAGTTTTTTTAGATCCCAATACTTTTTCTGAAGACGGAACCACTTCATTGGGCGAAATTTCCTTTTCAAAAGATGGAAATATGGTGGCTTATTCCATTTCTGAAGGCGGATCGGACTGGCGAAAAATTATTATCATGGATGCCATTTCCAAAGAAATTAAAGAAGACACTATTATTGATGTAAAATTCAGCGGCATTTCCTGGAAAGAAAATGAAGGATTTTATTATTCAAGTTATCAAAAACCCAAGGGAAGCGAACTTTCGGCAAAAACCGACCAACATCGTTTGTTTTACCATAAATTGGAAACTTCACAAAAAAACGATCCCATTATTTTTGGTGACACGCAAAAACGAAGATATATCACAGGAAATGTAACCGAAGACGGCAACTATTTACTGATCCGCGCTTCAATATCTACATCTGGCAATGAATTGTATTTGAAAGATTTATCAAAACAAAACAGTCCGATTATCACTATTTTAAATAATTTCGATTCGGAAACCACTTTATTGGACAATCTGGGAGAAACCTTGTTTTTTGTCACCAATTTAAACGCTCCAAACAAACGCGTGGTGAAAGTAAGCGCTAAAAATCCGCTTCCGAAAAATTGGGCGGACGTTATTCCGGAAACCAAAAACGTGCTCTCACCTTCAACAGCCGGCGGATTTATTTTTGCAGAATATATGGTTGATGCCGTTTCGCAAGTAAAACAATACGATTACAACGGAAAATTTATTCGCGAAATCGAATTGCCGGGTGTTGGAACCGCAGGCGGATTCCGCGATAAAAAAGAGGCGACCACTATTTATTATTCCTTTTCAAATTACATCACCCCGGGTTCCATTTATGCCTTTGAGCCATCAACCGGAATTTCAACATTGTACAACAAACCAGCCATCGATTTTAATCCGGATCTTTATGAAACAAAACAGGTTTTTTATACTTCAAAAGACGGCACTAAAATTCCGATGATAATTTCCCATAAAAAAGGAACAGCCTTAAACGGGAAAAATCCGACAATTTTATACGGATATGGCGGCTTTAACATCAGTGTAACTCCAGGTTTCAGCATTACAAACGCTGTTTGGATGGAACAAGGCGGCATTTATGCGGTTCCAAACATTAGAGGCGGCGGTGAATATGGAGAAGCCTGGCACAATGCCGGAACAAAAATGAAAAAACAAAATGTATTCGACGATTTTATCGCAGCGGCTGAATATTTAATTGAAAACAAATACACTTCGTCAAATTATTTGGCCATCAGCGGCGCTTCAAATGGCGGATTGCTGGTGGGCGCAACAATGACGCAACGGCCCGATTTAATGAAAGTGGCTTTGCCGGCTGTGGGTGTTATGGATATGCTGCGTTACCATACTTTTACCGCGGGTGCCGGCTGGGCTTATGATTATGGCACATCGGAAGATTCAAAAGAAATGTTTGACTATTTAAAGGGATATTCGCCTGTTCACAATGTAAAAGCGGGCGTTGCATATCCGGCAACATTAATTACGACAGGAGATCACGATGACAGGGTGGTGCCGGCGCACTCGTTTAAATTTGCCGCAGAATTGCAGGAAAAACAAACAGGAACCAACCCAACATTAATCCGAATTGAAACCAAAGCCGGACACGGAGCAGGAACGCCCGTTTCCAAAACCATTGAACAATATGCCGATATTTTTGGCTTTACCTTATTCAATATGGGCTTTAAGGAATTGCCGAAAGCTTTGTAAGATATAATGTTATTGGTTATTGGTTAAATTTATCCCGATGCCAAAGCCAACAACTTAAAAAACAAAATTGCCATTTTTTGCCAACACTCAAAATAAAATGTAAATTTAAGAAAAATGCAAATTAAAAGATAAATGGCCATATTTCAGAAATCAGTAATTAAAAAACACCTTAGCAACCTCGACAAAACACTCGTTGAAAAAGCATTCCTGAAATTCCGGGAAAACTACACGCCTGCCAAAATAGAACGCATAAAAAAACTAAAAGAAGAAGAATATCAAGATGGATTTTTAAGGGAAATCTTTGTTGACGTTTTAGGCTACACATTGCGGCCTGACGAAAACTTTGATTTGCAAAGAGAATTTAAAAACCAAACCGACGGAAAAAAAGCTGACGGAGCCATTTTAAAAAATGAAAACGCCATTGCGGTAATTGAATTGAAATCGGCCAAAACAAAGGATTTGACTTTGGTTACGCAACAAGCATTTAATTATAAAAACAACCAACCTGAGTGTAAATATGTAATTACTTCAAACTTTCAAAAGTTGCGTTTTTATGTTGATTATTCAAACGAATATGAAGAATTTGATTTATTTCATCTTGAAAAAGAGGCCTTTGAATTGCTGTTTTTAATGCTCAGAAAAGAAAGTATTTTTTCAAATTTACCGCTTAAATTAAAAGAAGAAACACAATTCCACGATCAAAATATTTCAGCAAAGCTTTATAAAGATTATTCTAATTTTAAGCGAAAATTATACGACAATCTTACCATTAACCATCCCGAAATTGACAAACTGACGCTGTTTAAAAAGTCCCAAAAATTGTTGGACCGTTTTCTGTTTATTCTGTTTGCGGAAGACAGCGGCTTATTGCCGCCAAACTCTATTTCAAGAATCATAAAACGCTTTGAAATTTTAAAGGAAGAAGACGCATACAAACCGCTTTACGAAATATTTAAACAATATTTCGGCTATATGAATGTTGGGCGAAAAGGCAAAAAACAAGAAGATGACATTCCTGCATACAACGGCGGACTTTTTTATGAAGACGCTCTTTTAGATGCTTTAAACATAGATGATGAATTGCTGATTTTGGAATTGAAAAATCTTTCGAAGTACGATTTTAATACAGAAGTTGACGTAAATATTTTAGGGCATATTTTTGAACATTCACTTAATGAAATAGAAGAATTTAGCGCAGAAATATCAAGGGAGCAAGCTCCCTTGCAAAGCAAACGCAAAAAAGACGGCGTTTTTTATACGCCAAAATACATTACGCAATATATTGTAGAAAATACCATTGGAACGCTTTGCCACGAAAAACGAAAAGAATTAGATCTTTTAGAAGTTGAATTTGAGGATTCCTTTAGAACCAAAGACGGCGCATTGTCCGTAAAAGGAAAAAATTTATTTCAAAAACTGACCAATTATAAAGATTGGTTAATTAACCTAAAAATTATAGATCCCGCCTGCGGAAGTGGCGCGTTTTTAAACCAAGCCTTAAACTTTTTAATTGCCGAACACACCACCATTGACGATATTATTGCAGAACTTACCAATGCGCCGTTGCGCTTGTTTGACGTTGACAAAAATATTTTGGAAAACAATCTTTTTGGCGTTGACATCAATGAAGAAAGCGTTGAAATTGCGCAGCTTTCATTATGGCTGAGAACCGCAAGAAAAGACCGTAAATTATCGAGTTTAAACAATAACATTAAATGCGGAAATTCATTAATCAGTGACCCTGAAATTGCAGGGAACAAAGCTTTTGATTGGCATAAAGAATTTCCTGACATAATGAAAAATGGCGGTTTTGATGTGGTTATTGGGAATCCTCCTTATATAAAAGAATATACAAACCGTCAGGCATTTGATGGTTTACACGAACATTATTGCTATCAAGGAAAAATGGATTTATGGTATTTCTTTGGCGCATTAGCATTGGAAATCGTTAAAAAAGACACAGGTTTAATTGGTTATATCGCTCCCAATAATTGGATTACAAATTCCGGAGCATCAAAATTTAGAAATATTATAATCAACAATGGTAAATTGATAAAATTCATAGATTTTGGTGATTTTAAAGTGTTTGATTCGGCAGGAATTCAAACAATGATTTACATTATGAAACGCTCGGAAAATAACCAAAAATACAATTTTGATTATGCCAAAGTTTTGGACAGCAAAATAAAACATGCTGACGCACAATTGTTTCTTGAAAACGTGAAAGATGAACGATTTGACTATTTTACAACCGAAATCGAAAAAGCAAAATATTTAGACAAGCCTATCAACTTCATAAACGCAGGTTTAAGCCTTGTTGTAAACAAAATAAAAGCTAAACAAAACTTTGTGTTTGATGATAAAGAAATTGCCACAGGAATTGATGTTCATCAAGATTTTACAAATAAAAAACATATTGAAATTTTAGGCGAAGATTTTGTAATTGGAGAATGCATCTTTAATTTAAATCATCAAAAATATAATGCGTTAAACTTAACGCCAAAAGAGAAAGAATTGGTAAAACCATTTTACACCACAGCTGAATTAGGTAGATTTCACGGTATTCCAAAAAATAGACTTTGGGTAATTTATACCGATTCAAGCTTTAAAAAACCAGAAACCATTGAGCCTTATCAAAATTTAAAAAATCATCTTGATAGATTTGTTGACATTATTACATCAGACAATAAACCTTATGGATTACATAGATCAAGAGAAGAAAAGTTTTTTATTGGTGAGAAAATAATTTCAGTTCGCAAATGTGCAAGACCAACTTTTACTTTTACGGATTTTGATTGTTATGTGTCTCAAACTTATTTTTCAATTAAAACAGAAAGACTTGATCAAAAATATTTAACAGGTTTATTAAATTCAAATTTAATTGCTTTTTGGCTAAAATATAAAGGAAAAATGCAAGGCGATTTGTATCAGGTTGACAAAGAACCTTTATTGAACTTGCCAATAATAAAACCAACAAACGAAACACAAAACGAAATTGCCGCATTAGTTTCCCAAATAATTGAAAACAAACAGAAACAATATGATTATGGCTATTTGCTTGAAAAAACCAAAACAGAGAATAATTTTGAGCGAGAAATTCAACTTTCAAAAGAACTCGAAAATATTTCAAAAAGCATAGAAAAAGCAGAAAATGAGCTCAATGAATTGGTTTACGGTCTTTATGGGTTAACGGAAAGTGAGATTGCTGAAATTGAAAAAAATATTTAAAAATGAAGTTTAAATATATAATAATCAGCTTGCTAGTTCTAATAATTATTTTGTTAGGAATTGATATTTTTACAGGTATTTGGTACTGGAATAGAAATAATTTAATTTTTAATCCTGTTAACTTCAACAATATTCTTACACCTATTTTAACTTTATTGGCAATAATTATCTATGGTATTGCATTATTTACATCAATAGAACAGAATAAAATACTACATAACCAAAATATTAAACCTTATTATTTAAAAGAAATTAAAAATCTTAAAAATAGAGCAAAGAAAACTGAGATAAATCATTTGGGAGTCTTTGATGAAGAAAAAGTACACCTTTTAAATTATACAAAATACTTAATGAGTGCTATTACTAAACTTACAAAAAGTAATGATTTTTTAAATGATTATAAAGACTTTGAAAATAATTTAAAACACAATCGTGATTAGAAATGAATTAGCTATTGATAAATATATTGCATTTATTGATTTTTTTGATAAAAGAAGTGGAAATATGGCTCCTTTTATTCCAATGATTTTTGATGAGTTCAATCAAACTAAAGAAATAAAATATAAATCAATTGCAGATACATCGTTGAGAAAACCGTATGAATGGTTTAAGAAAGAATTAGAATAATAGAACTTTATATAAAAAATGACAGAAATTAAAGAAAGCATTGAAGAACACATGAAAAACACTTTAGAAATACTTTCTCTGACAAATCAAAGGGCTGCCTGATTTGTTTGAATATTTTTGCTCCGAAAGTTTAGTAACTTCATTTAATTATTTATACATTTGCATTTATCAATATATAATAGTTGATTTTGAACTTAAAACAAATAGAAAAAATATCGAAAGCACTTGGGGATAGTAACCGGCTTAAGATTTTAAAGGCCATACAATCTCATAAGGGAAAGTTGGAATGTACCACAATTATTTCATCCCTCAATTTAGCGCAGCCTTCTGTAAGCCACCATATAAAAAAACTGGTGGAAGCAGAACTCATAGAGCCGCATAAAGAAGGGCGTTTTTATTTTTACTCTTTAAAAAATGATGTTTTGGACGCATACCTATCGACATTAAAAAAGTTATAATTTTTTATTTAAACAACACATCGAAACATTTAAATATATGGACACTAAAAAAGTAGAATATTCCATTTTAGAATTGGCTCTTGTTCCCAAAGGCGGCACCATAAAAGAAACCCTGAACAATTCTTTGGCGCTTGCAAAAGTAGCGGAAACTTCCGGCTACAAGCGCTATTGGTTTGCAGAGCACCATAATGCAGAACATATAGGCAGTAGCGCCACCTCAATACTTATAGGTTATGTTGCGGAAAATACAAATAGTTTACGGATAGGTTCGGGTGGGATTATGCTCCCCAACCATTCACCTTTGATTATAGCCGAACAATTTGGAACCTTGGCGCATCTATACCCAGACCGCATCGACCTAGGCATTGGGAGGGCACCGGGTACAGACCCACAAACTGCGCGGGCCATACGGACAGACTTTATGGAAGCTGCACATTCTTTTCCGAGGGAAATAGAGAAAATTCAGCAGTATTTTTCATTGGAAAATAAGAGCTCAAAAGTCCGTGCAACAATTGCTGAAGGAACTGATGTACCCTTGTATATTTTAGGTTCCAGTACCGATAGTGCCCATTTGGCCGCAGCAAAAGGTCTGCCTTACGCCTTTGCCAGTCACTTTGCCTCCACGCATTTGCACAATGCTCTACGGATTTATGAGCAGGAATTTAAAGCATCTGAATTTCTAAAAAAACCCTACACAATGGCCGGTGTCAACGTATTTGTAGCCGATACCGATGAGGAGGCCGAAAAATTGTTTACTACGGTTATACGGATGTTTGTGGGGATACTTACCGGGACAAAGGATGGTTTACAGCCCCCTTCACAAATGACCGAAGAGCTCCAAGAAATGTATAATCATCCTTCAGTATACCAAATGCTGAAATATTCTTTTGTGGGAAGCAAAGAAAGTGTAAAAAAACAGACCAAAGCGTTTTTAGAAGAAACGGGCGTTGATGAACTTATTGCCGTGGTTACAATGTATTCGGTAAAAGACCGTATAAAATCTACTCAATTGTTCGGCGAAATTATGACTGAAATCAACCAAGAAAAACCTACATATTCTGACAATGCCTAGCAATTGATTGTCATAAACCGCAACAAGTAAACAAAAATTAATTTAAAAATCATAGATATGAACATAGGAATTTTAGGCACTTCATAGGAAGCATACTTGCACGTAAACTCTCCAACGCCGGGCATTCGGTAAAGGTTACCAATACCAGGGAAATGCCTTAACTTAAGAAAATTGCAGAAGATTTGGGAGCAGAAGCGGCATCTACGCAAGATGTTGTAATAGATGTTGATGTTATTCTCTTTTCAATGCCCTTAAACGCCTATAAAAATTTACCAAAAGATTTGCTGGAGAATGTACCAAAAGATGTTGTCATAATTGATACGTCCAACTATTATCCGATGCGTGATGGCGATATCTCCTCTGGTGCTCGTCTGCGACGAGTACCTACTTAAATTAGCCTAAAAATAGAGCGTTTGCAATGTATCTCCGAAATATTTTTAAGGCATCTTTTTAAAATTATTAAGGCATCTTTTGAAATTATTAAGGCATCTTTTAAAATTATTAAGGCATCTTTTAAAATAATTAAGGCATCTTTTAAAATAATTAAGGCATCTTTTAAAATAATTAAGGCATCTTTTGAAATTATTAAGGCATCTTTTAGCGAAAAAATAGGGCACAAAAAAAAGAAGGCAAGCGAACTTGCCTTCTTTTATGGTTAAAAAACTGATTTACTAAACTTTTTCGAACTTCACCGAAGCCAATAAGTTCCTGAATTCACGGGCAGGCCTAAACCTAATGTTTAGTTTTTTAATTTTCGTGGACGAAAATTCTTCTTCCGTAGCTACGCCTACAGAGGAGAGCGTAGATCTAAAAGTGCCAAAATCGCCCAATTTAATTATTTTGCCGTTTGCAATTTCATCAGGAATAATTTGCAAAAGCCCCTCCAAAACCGCCATAGTATCCATCATACTTACCGTACTTTCCCTGCTGATGCGTTTCGCAAAATCTCTCAGGGTTAACTCTTCCTGAGCCTGTTTAAATGGATACAATTTATTTGGCGCCATCAAATCCGTTGGATTGATACGCTCTTTTAATGAGTATTTAATCATGATATTTATTTTTATTGTGGACAATTTTAGACAATAGGCAATTGTTCCAAAGCCTTACAGCTACACACCTTTTATTTTTAAAATCTAAGGAACCGTGAATTTTGGCAGTTTGCGGCCGGACGAATATGGGTGCGCGGCAATGATTGGTGCATAAGGTTTACTTCATAATTAACTTAACTAAAATTTATGTTAAAATTTTAGGTAGGCTAAAAGAAGACATGTAGATTTGTGTATCGATAAAAATCTAGCGCTTCTTTTAGCGTTACCTCATTTAAAAGTCTTAAAGTTGTCGCTTTAAGGCTTTTTTTGTCTTTACAAATATAGCTGTTATTTAAACTGCTGTATTGTTTATTTATCAACATCTTATCAATAGGTTTAAGATGACTTACCTTTAAAACCAGATTTAATGTTTTTTGTTACATTTTTGTACACCTATATTTTTGTCCAAACAAAGATAAACCTAATTTGGCGGCTAAAAAGACATACTTATTCACATTTGCAGGTGTGTTCTTAACATTAATTTTTGATTTAACAATTGCTTTAGTGTAACTTATAGGGTTATTGGATAGCCTTTTTATGTTATAAAATACTTGTTGCAATGCTGAATGTAACATACAGTACAATAAATATATCCTGAGCATTTCAAGTATTTTTGTTTTACTTCCGTCGTCGGTCTTCCAACTTTTAACTTTTACCTTAAACTCGCAACAGGATTTATAAAAACCCCATAACCTTTTGAAAACAAAAGGCTTTTGGGGTTTTGTAGTTCCACCAAAAAGGTGGAAATTGC